>Ga0207717_100017_pt1 | contig 293072 bp, 242 predicted proteins | sample TtanPargueraPR_2_FD_187745 | JGI IMG/M metagenome (GOLD analysis project Ga0207717, IMG submission 187745) | Aerobic enrichment media microbial communities from Bioluminiscent Bay, La Parguera, Puerto Rico - Tt and P2 (2) (SPAdes) | ecosystem: Environmental > Aquatic > Marine > Unclassified ...
AAAATGACAGTACTGAATGCCATCAGAGCAAAATTGGTCTTACGAATGTTTGCTGTAATAAAAAAAGAAAAAGAGTACCTACAAAATTACATTAATCCCTTGTCTGTTTCATAAGAATAGAGAGGGACGATAATGTCGAAGACGTTATCAGGGAGAGTCATCAAAGTACCAGTTATCAATAGTATAACTGTTGATTCACTCAATAAAAAAGAAAATGCCATCCGGATTGAACAAGCAATCGGATGGCATTTTTTATTTTGGAAATTCCACTAAAAGTTTCCCTAATAATTCGATTCTTTAATTTCGAAATAAGACTGTGGATGCTGACAAGCCGGGCATAATTTCGGAGCGGCGGTTCCTTCGTGAATAAAACCACAGTTACGGCATTTCCACACCACTTTATCGCCACGTTTAAACACTTTACCTTCTTCAAGATTTGTATACAAGGTGCGGTAACGGTTTTCATGCGCTTCTTCAACACGGGCAATCAGTTTAAAAGCCATTGCAATTTCTCTGAAACCTTCTTCTTCTGCAACCTTTGCAAATTCAGGATAAAGCTCTGTCCACTCTTCGTTTTCACCTTCAGCTGATGCTTTCAGGTTTTCCATAGTAGTACCGATTTTTCCGGCTGGGTAAGTGGCTGTAATTTCAACCATATTGCCATCCTCTAAAAATTTAAAGAAACGCTTAGCATGCTCTTTTTCGTTCATTGCTGTTTCTTCAAAAATGGCGGCTATTTGTTCCAATCCTTCTTTTTTGGCTTGTTTTGCAAAATAATCATAACGCATACGTGCCTGAGACTCACCGGCAAATGCTTTTAATAAATTCTGTTCGGTTTTTGTACCTGCTAACTTTGTCATTTTTCTCTCGATTTTTTAGTTTTTCTGTTCGGAAGTTTAAAGATAACGATTTCGACATTTGTAAACTATACAAAAAGATAGTTTTGAATTAGTCTGAATAAACGGCTTTCATCATTGTCATAAACGAGAAAATTACGATCTTTGCTAACTCTTAAAATGATATTTATGAGCATGGAAGAAATTCAACAGGAGATAATTGAAGAGTTTTCGATGTACGAAGACTGGATGGACAAATATGCATACCTGATTGAATTGGGGAACGATTTGGAAGACCTCGACGCCAAAGATAAAAACGACCAAAACATTATTAAAGGATGTCAGTCGCGTGTGTGGTTGGTTGCCGACATGAAAGATGGTAAGATCTACTTCCGCGGCGAGAGCGATGCTGTAATCGTAAAAGGTTTGGTGGCCTTGTTGCTACGTGTTGTTTCGGGCCGTACACCAAAAGAACTGCTTGAAACAGAGCTACATTTTATCGACGATCTGGGACTGAAACAACACCTGTCGCCTACCCGTTCAAATGGTCTGCTTGCCATGGTAAAACAAATTCGTTTATACGCTGTTGCTTATAGCAAGATTGCAGGATAAGGAGGGAACGAAATGGATAAAAGAATAGATCTGATAATAAATAACCTGAAAGAGGTTTACGACCCGGAGATTCCGGTTAACGTATACGACCTGGGACTGATTTACAACGTAGATATTGACGAAAACAACCAGGCCAATATTTTAATGACACTTACTGCGCCGGGCTGTCCGGTGGTTGATGTGTTGGTTGACGATATTACTCAAGCCGCCCAATCGGTTGATGGTGTAGAAAAAGTTGATGTAGAATTAACTTTCGAACCGCCATGGGATAAATCGATGATGAGCGAAGAAGCCCGCCTCGAACTGGGATTCTTTTAATCGCTTACTCAATTCATCACCTGGTTTCAGCGGATCATTTGAATATTTACAATCAACTTTATTTTGGTATTTTCGTTCCTCATGAATCAGTTACCTTTTGAGTCAAACGTTGTTATACTTTGTGATGGATCTTTTCCGAAACACCACATTCCGTTGTCTGTATTAGAAAATGCCGAACAGATTATTTGTTGCGACGGTGCAGCCGATAAGTTGATAGAATATGGCATGGAGCCAACATTTATTGTTGGCGACCTCGATTCTGTTTCGGAACAAACAAAGACAGACTTTGCCGATCGCATTGTTTTAAACACTGACCAGGAAACAAACGACCAGACCAAAGCCGTTGAGTTTGTAATAAATAGCGGTGCTAAAAATGTAATTATTCTAGGTGCCACCGGTAAAAGAGAAGATCATACCATTGGCAACATTTCCTTACTTTTAGATTATGCCGAAAAACTGGAGGTGATCTCAATCAGTAACTCCGGTATTTTCCGACCGGTTCTTCAGTCTCAGACAATTCCTTCTTTCAAGGGACAACAGGTTTCCATTTTCTCGTTGGGCATTCCTGCTGCAATTACTTCAAAAGATTTAAAATACCCTTTAAAAAATACCATTCTAAACTCCTGGTGGATGGGCACTTTAAACGAATGCCTTGGGGAATCATTTTCGCTTGAATTTGAAAAAGGGAAGCTGATCGTTTTTCAAAAATTTGCATAAAAAAAGGTGCCCGTAAGCACCTTTCATTTTTATTATTTCTCAGGAATTATTCAATCTTCATCGGCTTGTCCACTTTAGCCTTTAACAATGCAATATCCAGCACATCCATAATTGTATTTACAAAGTGGAATTTCAATCCTTTTATGTAAGCCTCTTTAATGTCCTCCAAGTTTTTCTTGTTTTGCTCCGAGAGAATGATCTCAGTAATTCCGGCACGTTTAGCGGCAAGAATTTTCTCTTTTATACCTCCAACCGGAAGTACTTTACCACGCAAGGTAATTTCTCCTGTCATTGCCAGATTTTTCTTCACTTTGCGCTGTGTAAATGCCGATGCCAGCGATGTTACCATGGTCACCCCTGCCGAAGGGCCATCTTTTGGAATAGCGCCTTCAGGAACGTGAACGTGTACATTCCATTTTTCGAATACTTCAGGATTCAGCTCCAGCTCATCAGCATGCGATTTCAGGTATTCGTGGGCCAGCATTGCCGACTCTTTCATTACGTCGCCCAGGTTTCCGGTAAGCGTTAAAGCACCTTTTCCTTTGCTAAGGCTGGTTTCCACAAACAGAATTTCGCCACCAACAGCCGTCCAGGCCAAACCCGTTACCACTCCTGCAAATTCGTTGCCCTGGTATTTTTCTTTTGAATATTCGGTTACTCCTAAATATTCGCGCACATCAGCTTTAGTCAACTTTTTATTGTACGATTCCTCAAAAGCAATCTTCTTGGCAACCCGACGAATCAGCTTTGCCAGCTTTTTATCCAGTTCACGCACACCACTTTCGCGGGTGTAACCATCGATAATCAACTCGATAATATCTTTTGGGAAAGTGATATCCGATTTCTTCAAACCGTGATTTTCCAATTGTTTTGGAATCAGATGACGTTTTGCAATCTCAATTTTTTCCTCTACAAGGTAACCACTTACCTCGATCAATTCCAAACGGTCGCGTAACGGCGGTGCAATTGTGCTCAGCGAGTTGGCTGTAGCCACAAACATCACTTTCGACAAGTCGTAGTCGTGCTCAATATAATTATCGTGGAATTCGCTGTTTTGCTCTGGGTCAAGTACTTCAAGCAATGCAGAAGCGGGGTCGCCATGAAAATGTTTCGACACTTTATCGATCTCATCCAGGATAAACACCGGATTCGATGATTTTGACTTCTTAATATTTTGAATGATACGCCCCGGCATTGCGCCAATGTAGGTTTTACGGTGTCCGCGAATCTCCGACTCGTCGTGTAAACCACCCAAACTCATTCGTGCATATTTGCGGCCAAGAGCACGTGCTACCGATTTCCCCAACGATGTTTTCCCAACTCCCGGAGGGCCATACAAACAAAGGATCGGCGCTTTCATATCGTTTTTCAATTTCAACACGGCCAGGTGCTCCAACATACGTTCTTTCACTTTCTCCAGTCCGTAGTGGTCTTCGTCCAACACTTTGCTGGCGTGTTTCAGGTCGAAATTATCTTCGGTATATTCATTCCACGGCAAGTCGAGTAAAGTCTGGCAAAAAGTGAACTGCACCGAGTATTCTCCGGCAGCCGGGTTCAAACGTCCCAGTTTTTCCACCTCACGATGGAAAAATTCATCCACATCTTTATTCCACTTTTTCTCTTTCGCCTTTTCTTTTAAAGCATTAATTTCCTGCTCTACCGGATTTCCGCCCAGCTCATCCTGAATGGTTTTCATTTGCTGGTTCAACATAAACTCGCGCTGTTGCTTGTCCATGTCGGTTTTCACCTTTTTCTGGATATCCTGTTTCAACTCCAGCATCTGAACTTCTTTCACCAAAAAACTAATGGCTTGCACACCACGGTCTTTCAGGCTTTCAATTTCCAGCAGCTTTTGTTTGTCGTCCACGTTAATGTCGGTGTTAGAGCAAATAAAGTTGATCAGGAAAGTAGAATTCTCGATATTTTTAACGGCGAAAGTGGCTTCGGGCGGCACATTGGCCGAGAACTGAGCAACCTTAATCGAAAGGTCTTTCAGCGAGCCAACAATGGCGTTAAACTCATTATCATCTTTCGAAGTAATATCAGTCAGCGGTTCAACCGAGGCCTTAAAATAGGGTTCTTCGCTAACCATTTCGTTAATTCTAAAACGGCGTTTCCCTTGAATGATAACAGAAGTCGATCCGTCGGGCATTTCCAGCACCTTCATAATTTCGGCCACCGTACCAATTTCGTACAAATCGCCTGCTTCGGGTTTGTCAACCGTGTAATCTTTTTGCGCAACTGTTCCCAGCAATTTGCTTCCCTGGTTAACATCGCGAATGAGCTTTAACGATCGCTCGCGGCCAACGGTAATTGGCAAAACCACACCCGGAAACAAAACGGTGTTACGCAGCGGCAAAATCGGAAGAACCGACGGCACTTCCACATTCTTTAAATCCTTGTCATCGCCATCGGCAATAATTGGAAGAAAGTCTGATTCGTTATCCATCATTCCCGATCCGAACATTGTTTGAAAAGCTGTATTTTTATATTTACCCATCTTTCTATTTTATTATAATGACATTCTGTCGTTAAAAAGACAGAACAGGCAAAACATTGCCGGTTTTATGTACAGCGTACAATAACGCAATTGCCATGCCATTTAAACAGACTGTTTACATTGGCGGATTGTTCACCGGAATTCGGGAAATAACCCGACAAAATTGCACGAATTTGTGTTGGGGAGCGACATTTCTGAAGTTATTGGAAATAAAAAAAGCATTCATCAAAACGACGAATGCTTTCCTTTATATCGGTAAGAAATATTATTTCTTTCTGTTTTCCATGTGTTTACCGTAACGGCTCATGAATTTATCTACACGACCTGCAGTATCCACAAGTTTTGTTTTACCAGTGTAAAACGGGTGCGAAGTGTTAGAAATCTCCAGTTTGTAAACCGGGTATTCAACACCGTCGATAGTCTCAGTCTCTTTTGTATCAACAGTAGAGCGGGTAATAAAAGTATGTCCGTTCGACATATCTTTGAACGCTACCAATCTGTATTCCGTTGGATGAATGTCTTTTTTCATTTTTGCTTTATTTTTTGTTGAATGGTTACACTCTCTTGTGCAATCCATTCGAAAATTTATATTCTTAATCTATTTTCGGGCTGCAAAGATATATATTGTTTGCAACTTTCCAAAAACTTATTCTATTTATTTGCTTATTAAACAAGTTGTTAAAACTAAGAAATCAACGGAGCTCTTGTAACCTTTTTACTCCGGTCGAACATATACCGCATGGTGTAATGCGTTTTGGCCTTTTTAGCGCCTGTTGCCTCGTAAATTGCAATAATTTTCGGGTTGAAATCACCTGCCCACGACAACTCAACTTCGGTGTAATGTTTGTGCGATTTCTGTTTCATTATCTGTTCCTGGTGCCAGAAAATTCCTGATTCGATACCGGCACGCTGGTATTTTGGATCAACCCCCATCAAAAAGATCCTGGTGCGATTCATCACCTTTTTCTTTTTGTAATAAAAGAACTTTAAAATACCGGGTAAATTCAGTTTGCCGTTAAGTTTTATCAATAGCTGATTAATGTCCGGAATCATCACAAACATAGCAATCGGCTTATCTTCTGCGTACGCAAACCAGATCATTTCAGGATCAAGAATCGCTTTCGATTCGGTAAGAAAATCATACAGATCGTCCGGATCAAGCGGTTTGTAATGTTCATGATCTGACCAGGCCGCATCGTAAATGGTACAAAAATCTTTTACGAACTTATCGGTTTGTTTAAAATCGAAATGTTTGAACTGGTATTGCGGTTTTTTAGCCACCCAGCCGGCAATTTTCCAGAAACGCTCGGGAAACGGGACAGTGTAATCGAGGTGGAAACAATACTGCTCGAAATACACTTCGAAACCAAAGTTGCGAAACAGCTTTTCGTAATACTTAGGATTGTAAGGCATTCCAAAACCCTGCGGCATAAAACCATCAACCAGTAACCCCCAGTTTACGTAGTTCTCGCCAAAATTTATCGGGCCGTCCATGGCTTCCATGCCATTTTCTTTGTTCCAATCGGCAGCCGCTTTAAAAAGTGTATTTGCTGCTTCCTGGTCGTCGATGCACTCAAAAAAACCACAGCCACCTGTTGGTTGCTCGTAAGTTTTTGCCAGGTTGAAATTTATAAATGCAGCAATCCGACCGATTAAATTCCCTTTATCGTCAACTAAAATCCAACGAATAGCTTTTCCATTCCGAAAGGTTTTGTTCTTTTTCGGATCAAAAATTCCCTCAACCATCCCCTGCAAAGGAGCGGCCCAGTTTGGATCATTCTTATAAATGATGTGTGGTACTTTATGAAATTGTTTCTTCGTCTTTTTGTCAACGACCTCTAGTAACTGCATCTGTCAAATTTGTCGCAATAATAGTTTAAAAAATACAATCTGTGCCAATTTTATTCAATAATCGGTGCCCGTACAAATTCTTTGTCCCGATCGAATAAATAGCGCATTGTGCAGTGGGTTTGTGTGCGGTCGGCGCCAAACGATTTAAACATGGCATTCATCTTCGGATTAAAATCTCCGATCCAGCTCATTTCCATATCGTCGTACCACTTTTTTCGTAGCATTACTTTTTTGAGATGATGGAAAATTGCCGATTCAATTCCCTTGCCCTGGTAACCCGGAACCACACCCAAAACAATTACCCGACAACGAGTAATAGTTTTTCGTTTTTTTAGATACAGCAGTTTTAATCCTTGCCATAAACTCAGTTTGCCGGTTTTTAATTTTTGCAGAATCTGGTTCAAATCAAGTATCTGCATAAAAAAAGCAATGGGCTTTCCGTTGTGGTAGGCGTACCAAATAAATTCCTCATCGAGAATAATTTTTGCACTCGACAACATATCTTTCAACAACTGAAATTTAATCGGCTTGTAATTGCCATGATTTCCCCAGGCCTTTTCATGTATCTCAAGAAAATCACGAATACATTTATCTTGATTTTTAAACGAAAAATGCTCGAACGAATAACCCGGTTTTTTCGCCACCCATTCTGCAATTTTCCAGAACCGATCGGGCAAGTCGGGATTTGTTATATCAAGCGAGTAACTGTATTGCTCGTAGTAAGTTTTAAAACCGTAAGCTGCAAATAAATCGTTGTAATACGGTGGGTTGTAGTTCATACCAAAAGTTTGTGGTTTAAACCCGTCTTTTAGCATTCCCCAGAAAAAGAAGTTCTCATCGAAATTTACCGGGCCATCCATGGCTTCCATACCTTTTTCTTTCAGCCAATCGCGTGCAGTGTCGAAAAGTTTAAATGCCGCTTCTTCGTCGTTTACACACTCAAAAAAACCACAACATCCGGTGGGCTGATCGTAGCCCGAAGAATAATCATCGTCGTAAAAGGCGGCAATCCGACCTACTAATTTCCCATTGTTTTTTAATACCCAACGCCGTGCATCGCCTTTTTTGAAACGCCCGTTCTTTTCCGGATCAAAAGTATTTTCGACCATCATCCGAAGTTGGGGGATCCAATTCCGATCCTTCTTGTAAATTATTTCCGGTACTTTATGAAAATCATCAACCAGGTTTTTACCGGTAACCTGAATAACCTCCATACCTTTCTGGTTTATGGTTGAACAATATTCGAAAATAATACTTCGCCGTTAAAAATGAAAAAAGGACTTACCCTTTCATTCAGAATAAGTCCTCTTTTAAAATTGAATTGAGCTATCTTAATCTCGGCTCGCCAGTTTTGACAGCAGACGCAAGATTTCGAGGTACAACCAAATTAGTGTTACCATTAATCCGAAAGCCCCGTACCATTCCATATATTTTGGAGCGCCAGACTCTGCAGCCCGCTCGATAAACGAAAAGTCGAGTACTAGGTTCAGTGCTGCAACAGCAACAACAACCAGGCTAATTCCGATGCTGAGGTTTGAATTGCCGTACAAAAACGACATTTCGGCACCAAACATTCCGGCAATAAAGCTGACAAAATATACCAGTGCAATACCGGCTGTAGCAGCAAAAACGCCCATCATAAATTTTTGTGTCACCTTAATAATTCCCGAGCGATACAAAAACAGCATCACCATAAAAACGGCCAGCGTAAGCATTACGGCACGCATTACAACTCCTGAATATTGCATCTCGAATATGGCTGAGATTCCGCCAAGGAACAGCCCTTCGAAAATAGCATAAATTGGCGCCGAAATACCCGAACTCTGCGGGCGAAATACCGTTACCAAAACGGTAATAAATCCACCTATTCCGCCAATTGCCAACCACGGTCCAACAGCAGCTAAACCGGCTTCAGGATTTGTGGCAACAGCTTCAAAAAACTTATTCCAGGTAAATACTGCACCGGCAATTACCAACAGCAACATTAATGCTGTTTTATTAATGGTTCCGTTTACAGTCATTACATCCGACTGCATTGTATAATCTCTGCTAAAAACTTTTTCTTTTAAAACAGGATTTGAAGATTTTGATAGATTCATCATTTTATTCAATTAAACGTTCAGTGCTCAGTTTATTGTTTTACTGAGTCGTGACAATGATAACAAAGAACCTGCCATGAAGTTTCGGCATGACAGCTTTGCAGTTAAAGAAAGTTAATTAGTCAAAATTGCAAGACACAAGTTGCGAGTATCAAGGATCCAGTATCCAGTGAGCTATTCCTTAAATTGCTCCTGAAAATACTCACTGGTTAACTCTTCAAATAAACTCTCGCCAAGCTTCACTGCATTTTCCGATTCGCTCAACTGAAACTCTTTTGCCAACTCAATACACTGTTCATTCAGCATTTTCGAGCGGCTTCCCATTCCAACAACCGAACGATAGATTGGCGTATACAATTTTTTGTCTTTCGCCAGTGTAATCAGCTCGTCGAAAAAAGGCTCGAACATTTCGTCGATAGCTTTTTTGTCAGCTATTGCCAATCGCCCAATCAGGTGAACTCCGGTAAAACGCACCAGGTGTTTTTTGCCGCGGCACCACTCCAGCGCTTTTACAAAAGCAAATTTGCTTTTCACCCACAAATTTGTTGAGGCTTGTTCGGCAATCTCGATATTCTCGAAACTTTTTGTCCAGAAATCCATCTGTTCTTCGGTTACCTCTTCCGGGTTATCAATTAAGGTAGCCAGAATCATGGTTTCGCGCCACTGTTTGTTCCAAAGTTTTAGCGCCAGCAAATGATCAGCATCGTACGCTTCGGCAATTTCGCGCAAATCGAGCAAGGAAACTCCCCAATTCATTTTGTAGGAAATCCCGCGTTCGTTCATCGCTGTCGCAACTTCTCCGCTTTGACGCAGACGGATCACTTTTATCAGCTGCTGAAATTTCTTTTCTGTTTCGTGATTATCGAGAATAAAATCCATTATTGCTACTTTGCGTTTTACTGTTCAACGAACAAAAATATAAAAAGCACCTGTATTTCTTTGTTTTCGCGAAAAAGCTTAATCAAAGCAATTATTTTTATGATATTTACATAAAATAAAACACCGCGTTTTAAGTGCATGAGCCTTTCCAGCTATTTCAGAAATATTATCCGCCGGTTTAACCAAAGTGAGTTTTATAAAAACATTGCTTCGCTGTTTACCGGAATGGTGCTGGCCCGTGCTGTTCCATTTTTATTCGCGCTGGCAATTGCACGTTTGTATGCACCCGAACAGTTTGGCGATTTTGTACTTTACCTTACAATAGCCTCGGTGCTTTCCATCATATCCACCGGCAAATACGAAAAAGCAATTATCCTGGTTGAGACCTCAAACGAACGGAAATTAATCGGGAGTTTTGCCCAGAAAATAAATGCTGCCGTAAACTTAATTGCACTTGCTGTAGTTGGCTTATCTATCCTGGTTTGGCAGCCAGAAGAAAGCGAAAAAATACATTTGTTACTTGTTCCGTTTTACGCTTACTTTTTTAGTGCCATTCAACTGATCCGGAATATTTACATCAGCAAAAAGCAGTTTAACCGGCTATCGGTTTTAGAAATAACGAGAGCGATTTTAACGGGCGTTTTGCAATGCTCATTTTTTCTCTTCCCGTCAACCGGGTTATTTTTAGGAGCTGTAATCGCTCAGCTTTTCACCTTTTTTGTATTCTCGTTTCGGGTTGAGGAAGCAAGTTTGTTTCGCCTCGGAAAATTTAATATGGAAGAAAAGGCACTGGCACAACGCTACATTAAATTTCCGAAATTTTCGATCCTTTCAGAGGTGATGAATTTTGTAAGCAGTCAACTACCGGTCTTTCTTTTTAAACCGTTTTTTGGCGATAAAATGCTGGGGCTATATTCTTTTTCGCACCGCTACATCAGTGTGCCGGTTCAGTTGCTAAGCATTTCCATTTCCAGCGTTTATATCCAAAATGCAAAAACGCTCGAACAAACACCTGCCAAATTAAAAGAACTTACCTACTCCCTTTTCCGAAAACAAGTTTTGCTTGGCATCATTCCATTTGCCATACTTGGTTTTTGGGGGCAACAACTTTTCATCATATTTTTTGGAGAAGAATGGGCATTCTCTGGTTACCTGGCCCAGTTTATTGCGCCCTGGCTTTATTTTGTAATGCTGGGTTCGCCGCTTTCGGCAATCCTGATCGTTAAGGAAAAACAAAACGTATCGATGTGGTACAACATATTTTTGCTCATTGCCCGCATTGCCAGTTTACTGGTTGGAGGATTGATCTTAAAAGATGTTGTTTCCACCCTAATTTTGTATAGTTTGTCGGGGGTGGTATTTTTCGCGTTTTTAACGATTTACTCCTTGTTTTTGGCAGGCGTAAATTTGAAACAGGCGGGAGTTTACTTTTTAAAAATGGTACTTTTGATCATTCCAATTGCACTGCTTAAAATCTGGTTGTAAGAATGTTGTATCTCAAAAAATATAGTTGGACGACAGAAAAAAATGTCAGTGTTACCGGCTTTGCCTGGCTGGGCGAAGAATATTTTGATGGACAGGATTTTGCAGCACAAACACAAAAACACACCGCTAATTTTAGGCAATTTAAAGATTTTATTTCCCGATTGAACGGACAATTCTCTATCGTTGTAAACAACGAAAATGAAACCTGGGGCACGTGTTGTCACACCTGGAGTTTTCCGTTATTCTATAAAATAGACAAGGATAATTTTTTCATCAGCGACCAACCCGAAAAATTACAGCAAATAAAGGCTGACGAAGAAATTGATGCATTTGCATCCTCTTATTTTTTGCAATTTGGCGTAACGCCTTTTCAACAGACACTGCACAAAACCATCGCACAAATTCAACCTGGCGAAATTATTAGGTTCAAAAATAATTCGGAGGAAATAAATTCTGATTTTGCATTTCAACTTCAACAAAAACCAATTGCAGAACGCACTACAAAATATATTGCAACTCATTTCCGAACCGTTTTTGAAAAGTACTACAAGCAAATAAAAAACAAACAAATATTACTGCCGCTTACACGTGGCTACGACTCGCGTTTACTGGCTTGTCTACTGGCAGAGTTCGGTCACAAAAATGTGCTATGTGCCACATGGGGAAGAAAAAATAATAGCGAAAAACAGACTGCCCAAAAGGTGGCCGAAAAGCTTGGATTTAAGTACCGGTTTATTGAGTACAACGAAGAGTTGATTAATAATTTTAAAAGCGACCCGACATTTACCAACTATGCAAATTACGCGGGGCACTACTCGTCGATGCCGTATTTGCAGGATTACTTTTCCATAAAATTGCTGAAAGAACAAAAGCTCATCGACGAAAATACGGTGGCGCTGCCCGGTCATCCCGGCGATTTTTTACGAGGCGCCCACCTTAATAATTCAATCCTCAATCTGGAAGTATCGGAACTGGGAACTGCCTTGATAAAAACATTGGGAACTTCACTTCCGGCAAAACCTGAATTTAAAGCAACCCTGCAGGAAATCCTCGAAGAAAATCTTTTAAAACAGAAAAATATCTCTCCGGCTGAAGCCTACGAATTTTGGGATTTACAGGAGCGGCAGTGTAAGTTTATCAGCAACTCCAACCAGGTTTATTCCTTTTTCGGAGTTGATGTTTTAATGCCACTGTTTGATAAAGAAAGCCCTCAGTTTTTTGCCGGTATAAATGCCCGAAACAAAAACCGTGAGCAACTTTACAACCAAACGCTCGAAGATCATTTTTTCAAAAAACACGGAGTTGATTTTGATTTAAAGCAAATTGCAGATCAGGAAAACTCAAAACTCCAGAGGCTAAAAAACGGGATTATTAAAGCAGCACCACATCACTTAAAAACCTTGTATTACCCCATGAACGACGGAATTTTTTACCGCGAAATAACCGATCAATTGCGGCAAAACATAAAAATGAAACATCCGCTTAAACCACATTCGTTTAATGCGTACATCGTTCAATGGTATTTGCATTTTCTGGCTTCTCAATCTAAATGACAAACTATTTCGTTCATCCTAAATTTGGTTATATTTGTTAAAAACGATCAAAAATGATTCAACTTAAAGGCTGGACACGCAATACACTTTTTATTGTCGGACTTCTTTTTATCATTTTTCTGTTGTGGTATTTTAGTGCCATTGTCACCTACATTCTTATTTCGGTGGTGCTATCGTTTATTGGCCGCCCACTCACCCGCTGGCTGACAAAAATAAAATACAAACGTTTTAAAATCCCCAAAGGGCTGGCTGCTTTTGCAACGCTCGTCAGTTTATGGATCGTTTTTATTTCTTTTTTCAGGTTCATTATTCCACTCTTGCTCAGCGAAGTAGAAACCCTTTCGCAAATTGATTTCACCCTCGTTCTCGATTCCATTGAAGATCCTTTGCTGAATCTCATTCACTTTTTTGGCAAAGACACGGTGAGCATCGAATCGAAAAACTTTATGGATATTGTAACAGAAAGCCTGGGCGCTGAAATTGATTTTTCGCAGGTATCGAATTGGTTTGGGCTGGTTGCCGGAACAGTTGGTGAGCTGCTAATCGGTTTCTTTTCCGTTTCGTTTATCACCTTTTTCTTTTTGAAAGAAGAAACGATGTTCCGCACTTTCATCATACTACTGGTGCCTACCCATTTGGAAGAAAAAGTTGCCCATATTCTCGATTCCATTTCTTACTTATTACGACGCTATTTTATCGGCTTACTTTTCGAAGTTTTTATGGTAATGCTGCTCGATACCATTGGCCTCACCATTGTTGGCATCGAGTTTAACCACGCGGTTGTAATCGGTTTGTTCTGCGGAATGTTCAACGTTATTCCCTATCTCGGCCCGTGGATGGGTGCAGCACTCGGCTTACTAATTGGGGCAGCTTTACATATTAATCTCGATTTTATGAACGAAGTTTTGCCAACTTTAGGATGGATGACCGTAGTTTTTCTTTCCGTTCAGGTAATCGACAATGTTCTTTTTCAGCCACTTATTTATTCCAGCAGCGTAAAAGCACACCCGCTCGAAATTTTCCTTGTAATTATGGCCGCCGGAAGTATGGCCGGAATTATCGGAATGATCCTGGCTATTCCTGTTTACACGATTCTTAGGGTAATTGCAGCCGAATTTTTCGAGAACATGAAACTGGTGAAAAAGCTTACCGAACACCTCGAAAAAGAGAAATCGAAAGGCTGAAAAATCCCGCACCTTATCGATATTAGAAATGGAAAAATCATTTTCCATAAATGTAACCAATCGCATTTCCCAAACATTCTCAGCTATTTAACGTAAAAAATCTAATTCTTTTAGAACCTTAAGGTCTTTTTATTGTTAATAGGTTAAGTCTAGATAAAAAGGCCTTTATTTTAATACTAAACTTAACAGAATGAGAGAACACTTCTTTTGGGGAGGTTTCATGAAAAAAACGCAAATTTTCATATCCCTGTTCGCTTTTGTTACCTGTATTTTGCTATCCACTAATTTGTATGCCGATTCTTCCGAATCAGTTGTAACCGATGGACATTCGCACGAAGATGTAAAACGCGGCGAACGTTTTTTCAAAGGTTTATTGCCCTTCGATCGTGAGTATTCGTCGTGTGTTTCCTGTCATAATTTGAACCGGGTCGACACGCTGAACTGGAATCCTTCGGCAATGGATATTGCAGTAAAATTCGTAGACAAGGATTTTGAATCGTTTCAAGCCTCGGTAATGAATCCGGTTGGTGTAAAAATGGAAGCTTCGCATGTTAATTTCGATATTTCAGAAGAAGATCTGCAAACAGTAAAAATTTATCTCGACAATTTGGCGCACACCGGGGTTCCTCCGGCAAAACCAACGCACTACAACCTCATTCTGTTCCTGTTTTTAGGATTGTTAATCACCTGGGCAGTTGTTGAGTTGATCTTCATCCGAAAAATTAAACTGAAATTCATTCCTCTGATAATATTGCTTGGCGCTTTTGGCTGGCAGGTAAAAATGATTGTTACCGATGCTATTAAATTGGGCCGCCAGGAAAATTATGCGCCCGATCAACCCATAAAATTTTCGCATAAAGTTCATGTCGGCGAAAACGGAATCGATTGTATGTATTGCCATACAACGGTAGAACAAAGTAAATCGGCGGGGATTCCTGCCACAAACCTTTGTATGAACTGCCACATTCTGATTCGCGAAGGAACAAACAGCGGCAAATTTGAGATTGCCAAAGTAGTTGATGCCGCAGAAAATGGTCATTCAATCGAATGGAAACGGATTCACAACCTGCCTGATCATGTTTATTTTAGTCATGCGGTGCACGTTGGCTCCGGAAAACTCGACTGTATGCAATGTCACGGTCCGGTTGAAGAAATGGATATTATGGAGCAACACAGCGACCTGTCGATGGGCTGGTGCGTTAACTGCCACCGCGATACCGAAGTGGATTTTGGCAATAATGGCTATTACGAACATTACGTGAAATTGCACGAAGAGATGAAATCCGGTGCGATCGACTCGGTAAAAGCAGTTGATATTGGCGCCAATGATTGTATGCGCTGCCACTATTAATTTTTCAAGTTTAAAGCAGAATCAAACAAACTATGACAAAATATTGGAGAAGTTTAGACGAGTTAAATAATCCGGCAGAGTTTAAGCAAAACGAGATTAAACTGGAGCTGGACGCCAAACGTGCCGTAATAAAAAAGGCTTCCGGCTCATCGCGTCGCGATTTTCTGAAGGTTTTTGGATTTAGCGTTGCAACCGCAGCGGTTGTTGCCAGCTGTAAACGGCCGGTCGATAAAGCGATTCCATACCTGGTAAAACCGGAAGAAGTTACACCCGGAATGGCCAATTATTACGCCTCAAGTTATTTTGAAGCCAACGAATATTGCAGTGTTTTGGTGAAAGTGCGCGACGGCCGCCCCATTAAAATTGAAGGCAACGATCTGTCACCTGTTTCGCAAAAAGGAACTTCTGCACGCGTTCAGGCATCGGTTCTTGATTTGTATGATGATGCCCGTTTTAAAACACCACTAAAAAGAGGCGAAGCAACCAACTGGGAAGAAGTTGACAGCTACATCACAAAAAAGTTAGAGCAGTTAAATACTGACAATCAAAAAGTTGTCTTGCTCACATCAAGTATAATTTCGCCAACAACAAAAAAAGTAATTGCAAGCTTTCAGGAAAAATACCCCAATGTTGAGTGGGTAAAATACGATGCGGTTTCGGCAAGTGGAATTTTGGAGGCCAACCAACAGAGCTTTGGTACGGCATTGATTCCTGACTACCGTTTCGAACGTGCACAAGTAATTGCCAGTTTTGGAGCCGACTTTTTAGGCACCTGGCTTTCGTCAACAGAATATACAAAAGGTTATGCAGCTGGCAGAAAAGTACTGGATAAAGGCGATGAAATGAGCCGTCATTACCAGTTCGAGTCGGGAATGACTTTGACAGGTTCAAATGCCGACGTGCGAGTCCCCATAAAACCATCGGAAGAAAAGACGATTTTAACAGCGCTGTATTACCAGTTAATGCAGGCAAAAGGTTTTATGACCATTGCAGCTCCAGGCAGCCCGGTTGATGTAACAGGATTGGCTGAAGATCTGCTGGCAAACGAAGGAAAATCGCTGGTAATTTCGGGGAGCAACGATTTAAATATCCAATTGATCGTAAACGCCATCAATAATCTTTTGGGAAATTACGGTTCAACGATTTTGTTCGACCGGCCATTAAATACTCATCAGGCAATTGATGCCAATTTTGAAAAAGTAATTGCCGGATTAAAAAATAAAGAAATTGCCGGAGTGCTTTGCTGGGGAGTTAATCCGGTTTACAATCATCCAAAAGGTCAAGAACTAAAAGAGCTGATTTCAGGAGCCGAGCTTTCAGTTTCGTTTTCCGACAGAAAAGACGAAACAACAGCCGCTTGTCATTGGGTGTGCCCTACCCCACACTACCTTGAAGCGTGGAACGACGCCGAGCCAAAAACAGGACTTTACAGCTTGTCGCAACCTACGATATCAAAACTTTTTGATAGTCGGCAGGGGCAGGAAACCCTGCTAAAATGGGCGGGCGAAGAGCAGCCCAACTATTACGAATTTTTAAAAACAAACTGGGAAGAGAGCTTCACCGGCTTGCAATCAAAATATTCTGATTCCCGATTATTCTGGAACGATGCCTTGCAAAAAGGTGTTTTCGAAACAGAGATAACTGCCGAAGCACCGGTGTATAGTGAAAATGGATTAGAAGATGCCTTACAACTCGGCGGTGCTGAATCACAGGGATGGGAAATTGTTTTCTATCAGAGTGTGGCTTTGAAAGACGGAAGTTCTGCCAACAACCCGTGGCTGCAGGAATTGCCCGATCCCGTTGCAAAGATCAGCTGGGATAATTTTGCTGCGGTTCCGGTAAAATGGGCTGAAGAAAATGGCGTTCAGAATGAATCGGTGATCACCATAAACGGAATTGAAATGCCGGTTTTTGTCCAGCCCGGACAAGCACCTGACACCATTTCTGTTGCATTAGGTTATGGCCGCGAAGTTGCTGGAAAAGTTGGCGACGGTGTTGGTAAAAATATGTATGCACTGGCATCGATACAAAACAATGCCAAACAACTTTGGCTTAGTGGTGCCGATGTGCAGACCACAACAAAAACTTTCGAACTGGCGCTGTCGCAAACACACCATTCAATGGAAGGCCGGCCAATAGTCCGTGAAACCAATTTCGATAAATGGCAACTTGATCCGGCTTCGGGCAATGAAATCCGCAAGGAGCATCTGGAACACCACGTTTCGATGTATCCCGAACAGGAATTTAAAGGTCACCATTGGGCAATGGCAGTCGATCTGGGAAGTTGTGTGGGATGTGGAAACTGTTCCATCTCGTGCCAGGCCGAAAACAACGTGCAGGTAATCGGAAAAGAACAAGTGCGCAACCGCCGAATCATGCACTGGATTCGTGTTGACCGCTATTTCTCGAACGATGCAGAAAATCCGGATGTGTATCATCAACCGGTAATGTGTCAGCATTGCGATAATGCACCGTGCGAAAATGTTTGTCCGGTTTCGGCCACGCCACACAGCGAGGAGGGATTGAACCAAATGGCTTACAACCGTTGCGTAGGAACCAAATATTGCGTGAACAACTGCCCGTACAAAGTGCGTCGTTTTAACTGGTTCCAGTACGTTCAAAATCCGGAGTTCGATTTTGCATCAAACAGCGATCTGGGACGTATGGTTCTTAACCCTGATGTTACCGTTCGTTCGCGAGGTGTGGTTGAAAAATGCTCGTTCTGTGTGCAGCGTATTCAGGAGAAAAAAGCGGAGGCTAAAGTTGCCGGCAGAATGTTAAAGGATGGTGAAGTTCAACCGGCATGCGTTCAGTCGTGCCCGGCCGATGCTCTGGTATTTGGCGATCTGAACGATGAGAACAGCAAAATCAACAAGCTGTTTAAAAACGAGCGCAATTACCATTTGCTGGAAGAATTGCACACCCTGCCATCGGTAGGATATTTAACTAAAGTAAGAAACAAAAAAGCATAAACGCCTATGTATAATTCAGCCGTAAGGGGAAAGCTAATTGATGGCGACAAGTCGTTCAGCCAGATCTCTAAGGATATATTAGCACCCATCCACGCCAAAACGCCGCTGTGGTGGTATGCAGCCATGCTGGTGAGTTTGGGCATGTTCGGATTTGGTTTGTATTGCAAATACATCACCGTTTCAACCGGAATTGGTACCTGGGGAGTAAATAACTCGGTAGCCTGGGGTTGGGCCATCATCAACTTTGTTTGGTGGATCGGTATCGGACATGCCGGAACAGCATTTTCCATTTTCCTGCTCATTTTACGGCAGAAATGGAGAACTGCCATTAACCGTGCAGCAGAAGCGATGACCGTGGTTGCCGTTTTCTGTGCCAGCCTTTTCCCGCTGTTGCACATGGGGCGTCCGTGGTTGTTTTTCTTCATTTTCCCGTATCCGAATACGCGTGGTCCGCTTTGGGTGAATTTTAACTCACCACTTTTCTGGGACTTTGTGGCCATTTCTGCTTACCTGCTTATTTCAGCAAGTTTCTGGTATTTCGGGATGGTGCCTGATTTTGCAACCATTCGCGACACAGCAAAATCAAAAATTAAAAAGGCCGTTTATGGATTTTTTGCCTTTGGCTGGACAGGTTCGAGCCGCGAGTGGTTACGTTTTGAAGGCCTGAGTTTTGTTCTTGGTGGAATTGCGGCTGTGTTAGTTGTTTCGGTACACTCGATTGTATCTACCGACTTTGCTGTTTCAGTACAAGCCGGATGGCACACCACCATCTTCCCTCCTTATTTTGTTATCGGAGCTATTTTCTCAGGATTTGCCATGGTGCTTACCCTGGTTATCACGATGCGCGGATTATATAAGATGAACGACTTTATTACCGACCGACACGTTGATGCGGTTTGCCGGATTCTGATATTTATTTCGCTGATTATGGGAACTGCCTACATGACCGAAATCTTTATCGCGTGGTATTCGGCTTCGGAATACGAAACGTATATGTTCTTTAAAAACCGTTTGTTTGGTGATTATGCTTTCCAGTTTTGGGCTATGTTTACAGCCAACGCTGTGATTCCGCAGTTGTTCTGGTTTAAAGCGGTGCGCAAACGCATGTGGATCGTATTCATTATTTCCATCATTATCAATATCGGTATGTGGTTCGAGCGTTTTAACATTGTGGTTACCACGCTTAGCCGCGACTATCTTCCTGCCGCATGGGCAAATTACTCACCTACCTATGTTGAAATAGGATTCTTTGTCGGTACACTTGGAATGTTTTTGGCCGGAGTGCTATTATTCTTCCGCTACATTCCAATGATTGCCATTTCTGAATTAAAAAGTGTGGCAAAATTCGACAAACCAAATAACGGACAACTAAAAGCAAAGAGTCATGAGTAAAAAATATATCCTTGGCGTTTTTGACGACGAAGCAACTTTAGTTGATGCCTTTGAAAAACTAAAAGACAAAGGAGTAATGCCGGTGGAGGTTTACACGCCATATCCCGTGCACGAAATATTGGAAGGAATGCCCATAAAAACACGCATTACACATGCCGCTTTCTTTTACGGATTGTTTGCAGCGCTGGGTATTCTTGGATTCCTGACTTATGCTGCCTCGATCAGCTGGCCTTTGCACTACGGAGGAAAACCGTTTAATGCATTCCCGTCGTTTATTGTGGTTACGATTGTAGCAACTATTCTAGCCATAACGCTGCTTACGCTTTTTACTTTTTCGGCACGGGCAAAAATATTCCCCGGCAAAAAAGCAGAGATCTTTCACGAACAAGCCACCGACGATAAGTTTGTTATGGTTTTCGACGAAGCCGGAATTGCAAACGATAGCGAGTCAGTAAAATCGATCCTCACAGAACATGGTAAAATTGAATAACTGTATCGGTATGAAGAAATTAAAATATATAACACTGTTTGGAGTATTGCTTTTTGCCTTTTCTTCTTGTGATTATAATCGCCGAACAACGGGCTGGCAATATTTCGATGATATGGTTACCTCCCCGGCTTACGAGAGTTACACACCCAACCCAAATTTTGCCGACGGAAAAACCATGCAGCCTCCTGTTGCCGGAACCATTCCACGAGGAACAGTTCCATATGCTTATGAGAAAAGCGATGAAGACCGGGCACTGGCAGCTGCCACACTGGTAAATAATTTGGAACCAAGCAAAGAAAACCTGCAACGCGGTGAAAAAATGTATGGCATTTATTGTATGCAATGCCATGGCGAAAAAGGCGATGGACAAGGATCGTTGTATGTGAGCAAAAAATACACGTATCCGCCGGCAAGTTTGCTGAGTGAAAAAATGATGGCGAATCCGGAAGCGGATATTTACCACGTGATTACAGTGGGGTTTGGGATTATGGGCGAGCATGGTTCGATGATAAAACCGGACGACCGCTGGAAAATCTCGATGTACGTAAAAGAGGTATTACAAAATTAAGTACGTCATGCTGAACTTGTTTCAGCATCTTCGTAAGATTCCGAAACAAGTTCGGAATGACGGAATAAAGAACAGATGAAGAATTAAAAGGAACAGATATGGAAGACCGATTAACACTTTCCAATAAGTTTAAAATGCTCACCTACGCGCTGATGGGTGTTGGTGTGGTTTCGTTTGCACTGGGTTTTGTTTTCGATGCCGAGCGCACCTGGGCAAACTACCTTTTAAACAACTACTATTTTGTGTCGCTGGCCATTGGCGCCGCCTTTTTTGCCGCCATCCAGTACATTACTCAATCGGGCTGGTCGGCCATGTTTAAACGTGTGCCCGAAGCCATGGTAGCTTATCTTCCGTTTGCTGCGGTTTTCTTCCTGATCCTGTATTTTGGTATGCATTCGGTTTTCGAGTGGACACACCATGAGGTTGTTTCGCACGACCATATTTTGCAGCACAAATCGCCTTATTTGAATGTGCCTTTCTTCTTTGCACGGGTAGTTGTATTCTTTGCTGCTTGGATCATTCTATCGAAAGTTTTGCGCAAATTCTCGTTAAAAGAAGACGAGGTTGGCGGCATGCTATATTTCGAAAAATCGGAGTTCTATTCCAAGATCTTCATTTTTGTGCTGGCACTTTCATTCAGCCTGTTTTCGGTTGATATGTTGATGTCGCTCGAGCCACACTGGTTCAGTACCATGTTTGCAGGAAGAAGTTTTATGGCCGGAGTTCTGCACGCCTCATCAATAATTGCGCTGATTGTAATTATTCTATCGAAGCAAGGGAAATTTCCACTACTAAACCACAGTCACCTGCACGATTTTACTCGTTATATTTTTATGTCGAGCATCGTTTGGGGCTACTTCAATTTTGCCGAATTCATGTTAATCTGGTACGGTAACATTCCTGAAGAAACTTCGTATTTTGTACATCGCTGGCACGGGGTTTACAAAATCCTGTTTTTTGCCAATATCGTTATCAACTGGGGCATCCCGTTTTTGGTACTGATGCCACGAAAAAGCTCGAGAAGCAAACTATTTATGATACCTGTGATCATTCTGTTGATGATAGGACAATACACCGAACTGTACTACATTATCTGGCCGGCAACGGTACATGAAGCAAAGTTTGGCTTACTCGAAATCGGGACTTTCCTGGGTTATGCCGGATTATTCTCTTGGGTAGTTGGCACAACGCTTACAAAAGCCAGTCTGGTTCCGAAAAATCATCCTTACCTGGAAGAAAGTATTCAGCACCATTTCTAAGGAATTATTCTTTAGCATACATTGCATTTTCTAGGAAGATGAATATAAATTTAAACCACCATTAGTTTAATCATATCTCAAGCCTTATCAGGCGGATTTTACTATTTGGCTTAGCCCAAATAGTAAACACAAAACCCAAGGCTGCGCCCACTTCACTCGGAAAAACTACGCGATGTCAGCTAAAATTCCTGAACTCGTCGTTCCTCCTCAGACAGCAGTAATTTTTTAACGCTGCCATCACTTGTTTTCCGGTTCACTGGCCGAGGCCGAAGCTTCGAAGTTGCTTTACAAATGTACATGCCTGTCATAAGTGGAACGGCCTCTGTTGATTTTTAGCCGGAGTTGAAATAAAACCTTAATGAGAGCGGGAAGCTCCGAAATATTGAGGAGATCACCCGTCCGAATTTGGGTTTTATAAAAACGGAGGATAAAGATTAACAGCCGCCTTGATTTTTTTGCATCGTTTTTGCATTAAGGCAAAAATGATGGCTTCCGGCAGGAAATTAATTACAATATAATTCCAGCGAATCATCCATATTTCAAAATATTAGTTTTTGGGAGTATACTCACATCCCCGGTTTTCTTGTTTCGGGATTACTCCCAAAGCTTTCCATTCTCGTTTTTTCCCTTTTGGGAGTATGCCCAAAGGCTCCCCAACGCGTTTTTCTCCTTTTGGGAGAACTCCCAAAGCTTCACTGATGCAGATTTCTTGCTTTAGGAGTACTCTCGAAGCCTCAAAGGATAATCCTGATTCCAATTCATCCCCTAAAAGTCCCCATTCGCCGATATTTCTTTCAAAAGGCAGTATTTTCGGACTTACTTTATGATTATTTAAAACCAAACCTGTAATTTGCACAGGTTAAATCTTACTATTCAATAAAAACAATATGGAGTTATTCGAAGCGCGCAATGTAAACAAGGTTTTTGCCAGCACTCAGGCTTTAACCGATGTTAGCATTTCGGTGAAAGAACAAAGCATTTTTGGCTTGCTTGGTCCCAATGGGGCGGGCAAAACCACCCTCATCCGCATTATTAACCAGATTACCGCCCCCGACAGTGGCGAAATTTTTCTGAACGGTGAAAAAATGACCCGGGCAGACATTTCGCAAATTGGCTACCTGCCCGAAGAACGCGGACTATACAAAAAAATGAAGATTGGCGAGCAGGCGATTTACCTCGCTCAGTTGAAAGGCATGTCGCAACGCGATGCAGCAAAAAACCTGAAACAATGGTTCGAGAAATTCGACATTATGCCCTGGTGGAACAAAAAAGTGGAAGAGCTGTCGAAAGGGATGCAGCAAAAAGTACAGTTTATAACCACTGTTGTTCATCAACCTAAACTGTTGATTTTTGATGAGCCTTTTAGCGGTTTCGACCCGATAAATGCCAACCTGCTGAAAAAGGAAATTCTGAACCTGAAAGCAGAAGGTGCAACCATTATTTTCTCTACCCACAATATGGGATCGGTTGAAGAATTGTGCGACCACATTGCACTCATCAACAAATCGAAAAAGATTGAAGACGGGCCAACCGACGAGATCCGGATGAAATACAAATCCAACACTTTCGACATAAAATACCGGGGCGAATTCAAAGATATTGACCTGGCTTTGGGAACCGATTACAAAATCATCAGCCACGATGAGTCGGAAAAAGCGAACACCCTGAAAGTGCAGTACATGAACGGAAAATCGAATAACGAGCTGTTATCGGCGATTATGCCGGCCGCCGAGATCATGTCGTTCGAGGAGCTGATTCCGAGCATGAATGACGTATTTATTAAAGCCGTTGAAGAGTCGAACAAAAACTAAACCAGCCAACATGAGCAACACATTACTGATATTAAAACAAGAATACCTGAAACGGGTAAAAAAGAAATCGTTCATCATATTAACCATCCTGATGCCGTTTTTAATTGCCGGCGTTTACGGTTTGGTCATCTATTTTTCGATAAAAGACGATACCGAAGAGCGCAAGATAGCCGTGTACGATGCCACCAATTTATTTCTTGGCGAATTCAGCGAAGAAGGAACGACCAGCTATCATTTTATTCCGAAAGAAGAATATGCAACGTTGAAAACCAACCTGAAAGGAAGTGGTTATTACGGCGTCCTCTTTATTCCATCAGATATTTATTCGAACAACCAGGCGCAGCTTTTCTCCGAGAAACAGTTGCCGTTTGAATTGACCGAACAGATTGAGCGCAAACTGAGTCGTTTTATCGAGAATGACAAGCGACAAAAAGTAATTGAAGAATCGGGCATTCCTGATTTAGAAGATCGACTGAGCAAAACACGCACCAGTGTAAACCTGAGTACATTAAAAATATCGCAGTCGGGCGAAACCAAAAAAAGCTCGTCGGTAGTGGCTTTTATTGCCAGTTACGCGATGGGGCTAATCATTTATTTCTTCGTATTTATGTACGGCGCCATGGTTATGCGCAGCGTAATGGAAGAAAAGAAAAGCCGCATCATCGAGGTAATTATTTCGTCGGTGAAACCAAGCCAGTTAATGGCCGGTAAAATTATTGGAACTGCTTTGGTTGGCCTCACACAGGTTGCCATCTGGCTTATTTTAGGAGGAATTGGGCTGGTAGTGGTGCAGAGTTTCTTTTTCACGCCTGAGTCGGCACAGCAAATGGGACAAAGCATTATGGAATCGCAGGGACAAATGAACCCGGCAGCCATGCAGGCAGCGCAGTCGAACCAGGTTATGGAAGTTATGGAAATGATCGGCAACCTGAATCTGCCACTTATTTTATTCTCTTTCGTGTTCTATTTCCTTGCAGGTTATTTATTATACAGTGCTTTATTGGGTGCTGTTGGTGCCGCTGTTGATAACGACGAAGATTCGCAGCAAATGGTTTTCCCGGTAACTTTCCCGTTGATCCTTTCAATTATGCTACTCTTCCCCATTGCGAAAAATCCTGAAGGTCCGCTCGCATTTTGGTGTTCTATAATTCCGTTCACTTCGCCGGTAGCCATGATGGCACGTGTACCTTACGATCTGCCAATCTGGGAGCTGTTACTTTCTATGGGACTGCTCGTACTTACAACAATCGTCTGTATTATGGCGGCGGCCAAAATTTACCGTATCGGCTTGCTCATGTACGGTAAAAAGGTAAATATTAAAGAGCTGATTAAGTGGCTTCGCTATAAAGGCTAATGCTTAAAATTAGTGATACCCTCACTCAGACTTAGGGTATCACTAAAAGTCCGATTTCTTAACAAAGAAGTGAAAAACATGATTTTTTTCATGATTTTTATTTAGAATAAATAAAAATTACATATATTGCACACGATATGAAAAACACCGGTAACAATATGATGATGTGTTGTTGTTTCCTTCAAAAAGGGAAAGGTGTTATAGTGTTTTAACTTGAGCTTAATTGCAAGATTATACGAGGCCTTTCCGTGAACGGAAAGGCCTTTTTTTTGTTTAATGAATATTTACCGAGATAACTCAATAATTAAAAACAGATGAAAGCAAAGAACATTTTAGAGACCATTGGCAACACGCCACATGTAAAAATTAACCGCCTCTACCCTGAGGATTACGAAGTTTGGGTGAAAGTTGAAAAAACAAATCCCGGAGGTAGTATAAAAGACCGTATTGCACTGGCGATGGTAGAGGATGCGGAAAAGAAAGGGATATTAAAAGAAGGTTCGGTGATTATTGAACCTACATCAGGAAATACCGGAATCGGGTTAGCACTGGTAGCAGCCGTAAAAGGTTACCGTTTAATTCTTACCATGCCAGAGTCAATGTCGTTGGAGAGAAGAAGAGCATTGAAAGTATTTGGTGCCGAGCTGGAATTAACACCTAAAGAAAAAGGGATGAAAGGTGCCATTGCCAAAGCTGAAGAACTGGCCAGTGAACTGGACAATGCCTGGATTCCACAACAGTTTAACAACCCGGCAAACGTAGCGGTACACCATAACTTTACAGCACAGGAAATTCTGAAAGACTTCCCTGAAGGTTTTGATTACCTGATTACCGGTGTTGGAACCGGAGGACACATTACCGGTGTTGCTGAGGTTTTAAAAGAGAAATTTCCGAACCTGAAAGTTTTTGCAGTTGAACCGGATTCAAGCCCAGTAATTGGCGGAAAAGATCCCGGTCCACACGGAATTCAGGGAATTGGAGCAGGCTTTATTCCTAACAACCTGAATACCGATCTGCTTGACGGAACGGTTGAAATCAGCAAAGACGAAGCTTTTGAATATGCACAAAAAGCAGCACGAGAAGAAGGTTTGTTTGTCGGTATTTCATCGGGAGCATCGTTGGCAGCGGTTGCCAAAAAGATAAAAGAACTTCCAAAGGGATCGAGAATTCTTACTTTCTCGTACGACCACGGCGAGCGCTATTTATCAATTGAAGGTTTATATTAAAACTAACTTCAATATACAGGAAGGGGATCATTCGGATGAGTGGTTCCCTTTTTTTTTATAGGTTTCTAAGCACCATCAAGCAAATCTATCAAACAAAAGTTTCCAATTGTTTGTTCTTTCTTCGTATCTTATTAAAAACTAAGAATGAAAGGATTAACTATGTTTTTCACCGGACTTATTGCAGGAATAATTTTAACAGTGGTTCTTTTGATTGTAATCATGCCCAAACAGATGTTTGTGGTAAACGAAAGCAAACTGGGATTTGACGAAACTGTTGCCGCCATTGAACAATCAGCAAAAAACAACAACTGGAGCATGCCGCATTTATACGATTTGCAGGCTACCATGAAAAAGCACGGTTTTGAAGTAAAACCTGTTAAAGTTTTTTCGCTGTGCAAACCCGATCATGCTTACCAGATTTTAAGCAGCGACCAGGAACGTGTTGTTTCGGCACTAATGCCATGCCGCGTTGCAGTTTACGAACGAAATGGAAAAACCTATGTATCGATGCTGAACTCCGGCCTCTTCTCGAAATTTATGGGGAACAAAGTTAAAACCGTTATGGGAGCGGCCAGCGAAGAAAATAAACAGATACTGGCTCCCGTTATCAAGTAATTAAAACTAAAAACAATAAAAACTACCATGAAAAAACTATTGTATTTATTCATCCTGATGGGATTTGTAGCCTGTAACTCAGGAACACAAAAAACCACTGAAGTTGCTCAACCGGAGCAGATTGTAGAATCAACTATTGATATTGGCGGATTGCATTGCGACGCCTGCGTGACTTCGGTAGAAAAGGGAGTAAATTCCCTGAGTGGGATTGAATCGGTAAAAGTGACACTCGCTGACTCCACTGCCATTGTTACATACAACGCATCGGCAGTGTCGATCGATGATATTGAAAAAAGCATTGAAAAGCGCGGATATACTATAAAAGCTGTAAAATAGGCGTTGCCGGCAGTTAAATTACTACTGCTCACAATGTTCTGGTGATAAATCACCTCGTTTTTCGGCATAATATTTGTAAAATTCCGTACATTGCATAAAAGCCATAGAAACAATGAAAGACAATTTTAAAAACGGAAAACCGGAATTACAAGAAACAGGTGCGGTGTGGAACGTAAAAGTTGACATTCCAACTGCCGTTTCTAAAGATTCCATCAGGCTTTACAAAAAAGCCCGAAAATTGAAACTGAAAGTAATTTTGAATTAAATAAAAAGCTTTGACCATCGGATCAAAGCTTTTTTTTTCTATTACTTCAGTTGTCACTTTCTAATTTTCCCTACATACAACCGAATGTAGAAATATGCAATCGTCAGAATGGCGTAACTCCCGGCCTGCAAATACAACTTTAGCACTTCTGATTTAACCTCTGTAATTCCCACGCCCATTGTGCGCAAACGCAAGTAGGCAGGAACAGTAGTTGTGCCGGGCAGAATTTTGGAAAGACCTACTAACCAATCGGGCATGGCAGAAACAGGCCACGAAATACCGCTTAAAAATAAGGCTATCGGCGACAAAAACATCATAAATACAATGGCCGACTCACGATGTTTAAAGAAAGTCGACAGTCCAATTCCGAAGAAGATTACTGCCAATAAAAACGGGAATAATAACATTAGCACATCAAACATATTGCCTTTGTCGGGATAGTTGAACCAATCGTGAATAATGATCAGTGCCAGACAAATATTAAATGCTGAGATTAGTAAATAAGCCCCAACCCGACCCAAAACCAGTGGAATGATTTCGCGTCTGCGTTTGTTTTCCGGCAACCTGAACGGCGATCCTTTTGACTCGGAAAAAGTACCTCCCATAATTCCGATACCAATCAGTAATGTTTGCTGAATGATGATGATGATCAATCCCGGCATGATAAAACTACCGTACGAACCAGCAGGAATGTAAAGCATATGCGTTTGAATACTCAGCGGACTAGCCGAAACTTTTGCCTGTCGCAACGATTTCCCTTCGGCCAGGTAATGCTGCACTCCTACTCCTGCCCCAAAATAAGCATTAACGGTTTGTGCCGCCGTGTAGAATGTTTTGTATTTTAACAGGTAACTACCATCGGCGTAAACAGCAACATTGGCCTGTTTGGTCGACAGTACGTTTTTCTGAAATCCCTTCGGGATAAGTAAAACACCATCAATTTTATTGGCCATAAAAAGTTCTTCGGCCTCTTTCAAACTTTGCGGATTATATGAAACCTCAACATCGCGCGATGCATCCAACATATTTGTGTATTTCCGGCTAGTGGCTGTTTGATCCAAATCGACAACACCAATCGGCAAATCGGTAAGCACTTCGTTAAAGTATCCGAAAGAATACAACAATGGATAAATTAGCAGCGCACCGACCAAAATCAACACAGCCCCGCTATCCGTAAAAATAGCTTTCAATTCATTCTTAAAATGAAAAGCCATTAATTCGAAGCTGTTTATTTTATTCTTGTCTTTCGTCATAATTCCTATTGTTTTCCCCAGTGTTTCGGATCGCTCAGGCTCTTCTTATACATTTTAAATACAGCCATTCCCGATAGCATAAATAGGAGGATGTAACACAAATACGGCAGCGCTTCTTTTATTGGTGCTCCGCGTAACGATTGCGAAATAAAAAGTTTCTCCCACCAGGTAAAAGGGAAGATCGCCGTAAGCATTTTTACAAAAGGCATCATTCCTTCTATCGGGAAAGTAAGTCCCGAGAATGTAATTCCCATCATTATATAAGCACTCCCAACCGACAGCGACAAACGCAGGTTTTTGGTTAATGAAACGAATATCAATCCCAGCATCTGGTAAGCGATAATCGTAATAAACTGACCGCAAAAAATGACAACAAAGCTGCCATTTAACGGCATTCCTTCAACCTCATAGAGCAGGTAGGCAATCAGCATTGCGAAACCCGAATAAATTACGGTGTACGGAAAAAGTTTCCCAACAATTGCCATACGCACACTGTTGTTTCCAGCTTCTAAAAGACTTTGTCCTGTGCCTCGTTTCAACTCATTCCCGAAAGTGTAAACCGAGCTCATAAAGGCAAACAAAAACAAAGTAAAGTAAAGCATTGCCGAGTTAAGGAAGTAGGCATAATTTGTATACGGATTGAACAAGACATGCTTTTGAATTTGCACAGGAACAACCCGCGCCATCGCTTTTTGAGCATTGTTGCCTTCAAGGGCCAGTTTTTTAATCTGAATTCCGGCCGACAAGGTATTAAGCGTAGTTAAAACCGAACGTTGGACAACTCCTGCAACCGTTACGTTTGTACCGTTGATGTAAACCGGAACAGGTGCTTCCATTCCCTGGAATACTTTTTTCTCCAGCTCATTGGGCAATACAACAATTGCCTGAACAAGACCCTGTTTTAACCACTCCTGCGCCTGGAACATATCAGGTGCTCCGGCTACAATCTCCACATCGGGCGAGGCATTTAAAGCATTTCCAACTTTTACGGAAAGTGATGAATTATCCTGATCCACCAAAGCAATGGGTAATCGTTTTGCCGCTCCTTGCTGAAAGATAAAAAAGAGCAGCAGAATACCCGTGATCGGCCCGATTAAAAGCAGAAACCGATAGGCAGGATTTTGCTGAATCCGCCTGGCCTCACGAATCATTACTTCAAAAATAGGATGTCTCTGTTTCCCGTCCATTTTATTTCATTTCGGGTAAGGTAACAACAGCTGTCATTCCGGGTCGCAGACCATCGATTTTATTCACCGGGCGCGCCTCAACTTCAAACGATTTTAAGTCGAATTCTCCCGAAGTTTTTGTTGCATTCCATCGGGCAAAATCAGCCGACGGGCTAATGTATTTTACTTTGAATTCGAACTCCTGCCCGTCAAGACCGGGGATTACAGCCTTAAACACACTTCCCATTTTAAAATGAGTCATGTAATCTTCGCGGATGTAAAGAGTCACCCAAATATCGTTCAGATCGAGTAGGGTTACTACCGGAAAACCTGTTGAAACCAATTCTCCTTCTTCCACATTTACTCCCGACACTTCGCCGTCGGCGATAGCATTAATTGATGTTTCTTCCAGGTAAGCTTCCACCTCGGCAATGGCTGCCTCAGCACGTTTTACCATTGCTGCAGCAGCTTCTTTATCTTCTTCGCGGGCGCCTTTTTCTGCTTTCTGCCAAATGGCCTTGGCTGCATTTGCAGTTTCGCGGGCGGCCTTCATTTGTGTTTCAACCTCGTCGCGTTTTTGTGCAGGCACCACTCCTTCGTCATATAAATTCTGAATGCGTGCAAATGTCTTTTCAGCAAACTGGGCGGCAGCTTCGGCTTTTACATAGGTACTGTAGGCTGCAGTAATATCTTCCTGTTGCGCTCCGTTTTGTGCTTTTCGGCTTTGAGCGCTTGCGGCAGTGCGGGCGGCATTTGCATTGGCCAGTTTTGCATTGATCTCAGGACTATCTATGGAAAAAATAAAGTCGCCTTTTTTAACTTTTTGTCCCCTATCCACAGCAACCTTCTGTATTCTGCCGGGAACTTTTGAAGCAATATTGTATTGCTGAGCTTCAACCTCTCCCTGCAGAATTACAGGCTCGGGTTTTGTAACAACAATAAATGTGTATACTATAAATGCTACGATAGCCACAAGTACAATTATTGAGCTTAACGTCTTCTTATTCATGATCTATGTTTTTTGCTTTTGTTTTTAAAGTGATTCGGTTACGGTATTATCTCCACTCGAGAAATCGATGTATTGTTCCGGAACACCCGCTGTTTGCAGGAAATTCGCCAAACCAACATCGTAATTATATAAAACACTCAAGCGTAATGTTTTTACCTGCATTACTTTTGTGTTGGCCTCAACCACGTCGGTAGACGTTGCAAATCCTTCATTAAAGGCTGTCTCTGTACTTTGGCGGTATTCGTTTGCCAACTCCAACGTTGTTTCCAGTTCGGTTTTTTGCTCCATTTGCATTTGCAATTCGTTATAGAGTTTTACCAAATACGCTTCCAAATCGTTGTTGGCTTTTTGTTCTGCATATTCAACCTGGTTGTGCAAAGTTTCGCTGGCCAGTATATTGTTCTTGCGGCTCATTCCCTGAAACAAATTCCATGTCATTCCAATTCCAAGTTCCCATTCGGGCATGTATGGCGAGAAGTTTTTGTCGGCAATGTTGTAATTACCCATTGCCGCAATCGTTGGTAAATATTCGTTTTTCTCTACCTTGTGTTTTATCTCAACAAGCTCCTTTTTACCCTGAATTTGTTTCAATTGAGGGTTTAATTCTTTGGCACGATCTAACCACGCAGCCAAACCTGTCAATTCGTTATTGATGAACAAATTGTTAGCAGGGATCACGAGGCCCATCGAATCAGTTGCCAATGTCGCTTTTAGGCCGGTTCGTAATATTTCAACATTCCGCACCGCCTGCTTCACTTCTCGTTCGGCCTCGTTTTTCGCGACCTCCGCATGAAGCAATTCAACTTTTGCAATCATTCCGTTATCGAATAATTTTTTTGCATCGTTGTAATGGTTCTCCATACTTATCAGCATTTCTTTGCGAAGTTTTTCCACTTGCAATCCGAGAGCCAGACCATAATAACGCGTAACCAATTCGGTTAGTAGAACACCTTCCGCATGACGCAATTCCTGCTCGCTAATATCCAGATTGACTTCGGCAGCCTGGTTCGCTCCGTTAATTTTGCTTCCGGCATAAATTGGCAGCGCAAAACTGGCTGTCAGTAACGCAAAATTCTTCTCCTGAATAATCTCATCCCAGTCGTGGGCTGCAATTGCTTCGCCTCCTTCAAGTAATTGCTGACGTACAATTTCGGTGCTCATGTCGTCGCTTAAATATGGGTAAAGCGCATTGGTTGCCGGATCGGGATTTGGAACGCCGTTAAAAACACCGTAATTACCCAGTGTTTCGTACAGCGGACTGATGGCTTCACCAACCGGAGTCAAATCGAGGTGCAAGGGATCGGACATTGCGACCGCCGTTGCATTTAACGAAACCTGCGGCAAACGCATTCCTTTCTTCGACTTGATCTCGAATTCTTTCTGCCTTATTTCTTCCTTCTGGCGCAACAGTGCCGGGTTTTGTCCCAGCATTATTTGCATCGCCTGATCGAATGACAACAATTGGCTCTGTGATTGCCCGTTAACCGTAATTCCCACTGCCAAAAGCAGCAGGAATAACAAGACTGTTTTCTGTTGTTTAATTGTTTTCATTTCTAGTATTGTAAGCTGTATTTTGTTGTTTTCTTATTTTAAGAACTTAAAAATCATCTTTAGCAAATGCTGAATGTCCGATTCGGTAATTGTCTCTTGCTGACCGTGCTTATATTTTTGATTGATAAACTGAATGGTTAGCAGAACTAAAACCAAATACAAATCGCTAACTGTAAGCTCGTCATCAAACGTACCGTTTGACCGGCCAATTTGCAGCAACTTGTCGATTAACTTTAAAGTGTTTTCATGGATTTCCTGATCGATTATAAATGTATAATCGTTGGTGAGCACGTATAAAAACTTCACTCTGATCGGTTCTTCATTGGCGTACTGCACAAAATGACGGATCAGGTTTTCAATGGTCTCCAAAACCGGTTTTTCCGGTACGATTAAAGTTTCAAAAAAGCCGAACACTTCACCGTAAACCTCTTGTAAAATGGCATTTACCAGTTCGTATTTACCTTTGTAATGCATATAGAAATAGCCCGAAGCCACTTGTGCATCTTTCGAAATTAGAGCCACTGAAGCTCCGCCAAAACCGTTATCAACCACCAGTTTCATGGTCGACTGTTTTAATCGCTCAATTTTTGTCTGATCTGTAATCCGTGCCATATCTCTGAATTAATAAATGAACGTTCATTCATTTATGCAAATGTAGTTGCTTTTTAGAAATTACGGGTGGTGTTTTTACTGAAATGATTAAATTTCAGGATGAAATAACATTTAGGGACAAAAAAAACCGGATTCAAATGAATCCGGTTTTTAGTTAAAATATCGTTTGCTTAAACAAAAAGCTTTGCATTAATATTATCGATACTTGCTTTCACACCTTCAAAAGGTTTTCCGTTACCCTGGTTGTCGTCTTCAACAAATAAGTATTTCAAACCAGCAGTTTCGCGTGCATCGTAAATACGTTTGTAATCGGCAACACCGGCTCCAACAGAAACAATATCGTCTTTGTCAACCGTGTAAAATGGCTCAACAACCTCTTTACCCATACCTTTAAAGTGCAACAGTTGGAAGCGTCCAGGATATTTGTTGAACATTTCAACAGGATCCTGACCTGCTTTCATTGCCCAGTAACAATCCAGTTCCATGGTGATGAGGTCTGCATCCATTTCTTTCAGGAATACATCGTAATAAGGTACCATTCCGTCGGTTGGTTTAAACTCGAAGTTATGGTTATGGTAACCAAACTGAATACCTACATTTTTCATGATCTCACCAACTTTATTCCACTCGGCAATCATCTTTTTGTAAGTTTCAATATTACGGTCTTTTTCTTCAATCCAAGGCTGAACGCAATATTCAACACCAATTTCGGCGTGTGCATCGGCCATTTTCTGAGCGCTTGCAGTTGTAATTCCTTCAGCTTCAACACTGGTGTGGCTGCTTACCACTTTCATACCATTGTCTTCCACCATTTTTTGGAATTCTTTTGGCTCAACACCATAAAATTTGCCATCGGCATACGAAGCCATCTCAACAAATTTATAGCCCATGTCGGCAATTTTCTTTAACGAACCAGCCGCATCCGCTGCCATTGCATCGCGAATACTATAAAGTTGCAGGCCAAGACCCATTCCGGTTGCTGCCTTAACTACCTCTGTCGCTTGCTCAACAGGTTTTTTACCACCCGAGCCACAAGCGTAGGTTCCCAATGCTAAAACACCTACTGTACCTGCTGTTGAAATTCTCAGAAATTCTCTTCTATTCTTCATGATCCTTGCTTTAGTTAGTTATACTGTATAAAATTTATTTAACTTAAAAACTCTAAAAATAATGAGATATTTTTTTGAGAGGGACTAAAATTATAAAGATTTTGCAGAAAATACCAAAAACGGTTGAATATGTCGCTTTAACACAAAAACAATTAATACTGACTTGTGTGCCCGATTTGCACTTATTCTTCAGAAAAAGTTGTTGATGAATTAAAACGGAAATCCGATGCTAAAATGAAAACGCGACTCATTATCCTGGTTATTTCCCGAAAACAACAATTGCATTGGCCCCAGTAACGAATCGTACTTAAATCCGAAACTATACCCCCAGATATTGTCGCCAAATGGCTGCGTGGTGAGATGATCGAATAAATCCTCGTAAGTATCAGCAGTGGCAGCCACATTCACTTTTGTAGTTACGTACAGCCCCGATGCAATTTCCCAGCTTAACGATGATTTTGCAACCGCATAATTGTAGGTGTAAATTTCGGCAAAATTAAATCCCGACAAGTCTTTGAACTGCATTTTACCGGGGCCAAATTGCGATCCGCCCAGCATATAAAGCCCGTTGGCACCGGAATCTTCTGTACTAAAACCGGCTCCCACCTCGAAATTATAGGTTAGCTTGCGGGCAAATGTTTTGTACCAGTTATGGTCGATAGTTAAAGTTGCATACGGATCATTAATCTCGCCGATTAAATAATCTCTTGGCTCGCTGTTATTGAGTTGCATGTCGCTGTTGGCCGACAAAATATGCTGGAATCCAATATTCAGTTTTATTCCCTTTTTGGGGAAATACAGATCGTCGGTGGTATTTACCTTGTAGTACACCTGATAGCCCCAGTCGTGCGATTTCAGGTAATCGAAATCCGTTTCCGGATAAATCGTCTGCAGATCGGCACGCGGTGTTAAACGGTTATATTTATAAAATGCGTTGCCCCCCAATTGATGATTCAGACCAAACAAATACTCCAGCCCGTAACCTCCACCAAAATACGCTCGCTTGTAACTGCCCAAACGTTTTCCGGCATCGTAGTACGGAAGTTTATAGCTGTAGGTATCCATAAAGAAATAGTCGGACAGGCGTTGTTTCTTGCCAACAAACTTATTCAATTTGATTTCCATGCCCGGATTTTCGGCAATATTTATCGAGAGTAACATGCGTGTTGCCGGCGCAATCATATTCCGCAAAGTAAAATTGGTGGTAATCCCAACTCCCAGATCATCGTCGTAGCGCGGAGCCAGCTTTACCATGGCCCTTGGTGTTTCTTTTACATGGAAAATCAGGGTGTAACCTTCGCTGTTCCAATCTCTTTTTAACGAATAAGTCAGTTTTGCAAAATGCATGGAACCATACATAAAATCGATGGCTTCTTTAATATCATCAGCGCTAATCATATCGCCAACTTCGATTCCCGATTTCGACAAAACAAAATTCTCGCTTAAATAATTCAGTCCGGTTACCTCTAATCCGGTAATCCTAATCTTTTCAGGTTGCGGAATTCGATCAACAGCCTCATATTTAAAATCGTATTTTTTGGCAAGTGTTTCTATTTCGCTCCATTTTTCACGGGCCGCATCTTCTCCAATCTGCTCTATTTCCTGTCCTTTCACAAAATCGGCTGCGGAATAATCGTGCAGGTCGGGAATAATCAACACATCGCATTTTGGGAACTGCTCTTTGGCGTCAACAATTCCACCCAATGCGATCGAGCGTTGCAGAATATCGGTCATCGATTGAATATCGTCAGCAGTTATATCTTCCTGAAAACCTACGTAAACACCAATAATTATATCGGCCCCCATATTTATGGCTTCCTGCACCGGAAAATTTCGCGTAACTCCTCCATCAACCAAAAGCATCGAGTCCATTTGAACCGGCGAAAAAACAGTTGGAATAGACATGCTGGCACGAATCGATTTCACCAAATCGCCGGAGCTGTGTTCAACGGTTTCTCCCGAAATCATATCAACCGACATACAATGAAACGGAACCGGCAGTTCGTTAAAATCCTCTTCTTCGGTAAGTGGCCAAAGCAGTTCCGAAAAATATGCTTCAAGGTGTTGCCCATCGATAACACCGGCAGGCAGATTTACTCGTTTTTCTCTTATCGGAATTTCAAAAAGGTACTTTTTCGTTTCCAGCTTTTCGTCCATAGCCACACTGCGCAGCCTTTCATTGTCGGTTAACAACAAATCCCAGTTGGCGTTTTTATTAATATCGGAAAGTTCGTCGGCCGTATAACCAACAGCGTATAAACTGCCCATAATACTGCCCATGCTGGTTCCGGTAATAATATCGGGACGAATTCCGGCTTCTTCAAGCACTTTAAGCACACCAATATGCGCCAGACCTTTTGCTCCGCCACCGCTTAAAACCAAGGCTATTTTTGGTTTTTCAGTTTGATTTTCTTCTTGTGAATAAACAGGAAATACAGCCAGTAGAAAAAATACAATGGCTACTAAATGATAAGTTGTGAGGATCGAATTTTTCATGCCCGAATGGCTTAGTTAATTTCCTTGTTTTCTGTGCTTAAATAAATTCAGGCCCCGAAAACAGTTCAATAAAATCCGGACCAGATTTATTTTAATCGCATGAATTTAAGAAATTAACCAATTCGTGCACATCTTTTTTCGACGAAAATGGATAACCACCCATGGTTTGCAGTGAGTAAATATTATGATATAAGATACTCTCTTTGTGAGGAGTAGCATCTTCAATCATTGCAATCGCTTCCTGGTATAACTGGTCTCTGTACTTCATTCTTCTTCGTGTTTAACTGACAAATATATTATAATCTTATAGATAGCACGGGTATTTTACTTATTTCCCCACCCATTCCTTAAACTCGGTTGCCTTTAAACGGCTAATTGTAATGGGTTCATCAAGAGGCGGAATGAGTCTCAAAATCAACTTCCCGCCAAAATGATTTTCGAATTTCCGGATGGCATTTATGTGCACAATCGAGCTTCGGTTAGTGCGAAAGAAAAGATCTGGATCGAGTTGTTCTTCCAGCTTTTCAATGGTTAAATCAATTACATGCTCTTTTCCCTGAAAAGTGACGGCTGTTGTTACGCGGTTTTCGGTGTAAAACCAGGCCACATCTTCCACATCGAGTTTAAAATACGAGGTTGCCCCGCTAATGAGAAAACGCTTCCGGTATTTCTTTTCGCCCGATGTTATTGCCTGCAGCAACTCTTTATAATCAGTAGCAGATTCGGGCTTTTCGTTTGACGCCGAAACCATGTGCTCGAATTTTTCGATAGATAACTGCAGCTTGTCTTGTTTAATCGGTTTTAGCAAATAATCGATGCTGTTTACCTGGAAAGCGCGCAAAGCATATTCGTCGTAAGCGGTGGTAAAAATTACCATGCTGGTTACATTTACCTGGTCGAAAACAGAGAAACTGATGCCGTCGGTTAGTTGAATGTCCATAAAGATCAGGTCGGGTGCCGGATTACTTTCCAGCCAGGCAACCGTGCTCTTTACACTTTCAAACCATTCAACAATTTGCCAGTCGGGCCGTAGTTTTTCAACCATTCCCCGCAGCAAACGATAGTTGTGTAACTCATCTTCAACAATAATAACTCTCACACTCTGCGTTTTAATTATTCTTTTCTCCGTTTATATGATTTTGCGGCGCAATATCCGAGTTAAATTTCAATTTTTCTGTAACTCAAATCGCATTCACAATAACGGCACTTTCACTTCAAAATGGTTCTCGTCGTACTGAACCACAATTTCTTTTTCGGTTAATATCTCGTAACGCTTCACCAGGTTTTTTAATCCTGTTTTAGTTGAATACGAGGCCTCTCTGCGATTTAAACTGTTGGAGACCACCAAATAATCATCCTCAACATAAACCGTAATCTGAAGCGGTGTTTCACGGCTTGTTATATTGTGCTTAATGGCATTTTCGATGAGTAACTGCCCGGTTAAAGGAGCGATATCTCTGTCTAGAACATTAATGGGCACTAGTGAATCGACATTAATTCCCTCTCCTAATCGCTCTTTATGCAAGGCACAATAGGCTTTCATAAAATCGAGTTCCTCGCCCAACTTCACCAGCCGTTTTTCTTTGCTCTGCAGTACGTACCGGTACACATCGGTAAAGTTTTCGGTAAACTCCACGGCCACATCCGGATCGTAAATAATCAGCGATTTTAACACACTAAGGTTATTGAATAGAAAGTGTGGATTCAGCTGATCTTGTAACGAGTTGTAGTCCATACGCAACTTTTCGCGTTTCATTTCGGCAATCTGCTCCTGCGAATCGAACCACTTTTGTGCAAAGCGGGCGATGGTAAGCGAATTGGCCACCATTTGCACGAAAACCAAACCGGTGATCATTCCCATAATCACACCCGATCTCGACTCTCCAATACCGAGTTTCGGATCGATAAAGTGCATGATCACCCGATGAGCAAAAACAAGGAACAATATTCCAACACTGATCTGCAGAAAAAGTCGCAGTTTTATCTTCTTCGGAACCGGTAGAAAACGTTCCAGAATATTATCGAGAATAATCTGAACCTCGGCAGCAGAATTAAAACCCACAATTACCACTACATAAATTACAAACGGAATATGAATATCTCCATCGGCAGGAATATGCGTAACATACGAAATAAAATGCAACACAAACACCGCAAAAATGCTGATAATAACAAAGCGCCCAAGCACACTAACAGGCTCGTAACTGGGCAACCTCGTTGCAAGTTTTTGCTTCTTTTTGCTATGTAGTTCAATACACTTCATTCCTTATTTAAGCGACGTTTTAATTTTCCTCTTCAGGAATATACAGATTTCCGGTTACGCTTTGCCACTTGGTTTTTAGCACCTCGAAATTGGCAATGGTTTGCGTTAACTGCGCTTTAGCCTGCACCCATTGTGCCTGAGCATTCAGCATATCGGTGGTTGTATTTAAACCTACCTCAAAACTGGCCTCGGTTTCGTTCATACTTTCCTCGGCCTCGGCAACACTTTTTTGTGCCAACAGAATGGATTCGTATGCTTCTTCAACCTGCACCTTTACCTGCATTACTTCAAGATTAATCAAATCATTTGTATGTTGCAAATCGGTTTCGGCCTGTTGCACTTTTAATTGTGCCGCGCGCTGTTTCTTTTTCCCTTGTCCCCACTGGAAAATAGGAATAGAAACCTGCGCTGCCAACATCGGCTGAAAATCGATTTCCTCGTACAAATCTTTTACCCAATAACTGGTGTATTGTGCGCTAACGCCAACAGTTGGCAAATAATCAGCACGTGTAATTTTAGCGTCCAACTCCGAAATCTCCTTTTGCTTTTCCAGAATTTTAAGCTCGTTTCGTTTACTGCCGGCTTGTACCAAACCGTCTTCGAGGTTAAACAATTTTACTTCGGGACTGGCTTCATGGCTAATTTGAATCTCAGTATCCAGTGGCTGACCCAAAATCTGGTTCAGATACATTTTGGCCACTTTTAAACCGTTTCGGGCTTTTATCAGGTTTAAATCAGCTTCGTTTTTCTGAACGGTTACGCGCAGTTTTTCACTTGCCGGTTGCAATCCAACTTCGTACATCGCCGTCATTTGGTCTTCCAGCTCGGTAAGCATCTTTATGTATTCTTCGGCAATAATGATATTCTCTTCAACGGTTGCCACCTGCCAGAATGCCTGGTCGGTTTGCTCAATCACTTCCGAATATTTCATATTCAAAGCCATATCAGCAATTGAAACTCCGGCATCGGCCTGTTGGTTAGAGTAGCGGATTTTCCCGCCGGCATAAACCGCCTGGTTAACTTCAAAACCACTGTTTATAAGTGTTAAACTTCCCAAATCGATATTAATTCCCGGGCTCCAAACATCGCTGGTTCCTGAAAAGTCACCATTCAAAGCAGCCTCTTCACTGTCGGCAGTTGGTAAAAAATACCCCGGCATGTTAATGGCATCCATTCCCGGGCGGTGCATCAACGATGACGAAAAGCCCACTGATGGTAAATAAGCCGTTCTTGCCACTTCCTGGTTTACCTGCGCTTCGCGGTTTTGCAGGGCTGCATTTTTCAATTCTTTATTGAAAGCAACAGCCTGCTCGCGGCACTCTTCCAGTGTCATTACTTTCTGCGCGAAAGTGTTGCCAAACACAGTAAGCAAAACGATAACTGTGCCGGCTATATATTTAATTGATTGATTCATTGAATTTTACTTTTATTGAATTCATTCATTTGTCTTTTTTAGAAAAGTTGACCCCGATTTTTACCTAACCGCAAGGATTAGCAACTGTCGTCCCCCATCGACAAATAAAAAACGGGGCAACTTTTTCTACTCTCTATCTACATTGCACAATCACAATTATGCTTTTGTGTTTAATTTACTTCCATCAACACGGTACAAAACGGTGTAAAGTACCGGAACAACTACAAGTGTAATTATCGATCCAACGGCCAAACCAAACATGATTACGATGGCAGTTGAATTAAACATCGAGTCGGTGATAAGCGGCGCCATACCCAAAATTGTTGTCAGCGAGGCCATCATTACCGGACGCAAACGCGATAACGCAGCGTCGATCGTAGCTTTCAACCGGTCTTTTCCACCCTTGATATTCTGGTTAATCTCATCGAGCAGAACCACGGCATTTTTAATCATCATACCAATCAATCCTAAAGCTCCGATAATTCCGGCAAAGGTGAGGTAAACTCCCGTTGTTGCCAGACCAAGAACGATACCTACAAATGCAAATGGCACCACAAGGAAAATGATTATTGGTTGTTTCAGGTTATTAAATAAACCGATGATAATGATCGCCATCAACCCGATTGCCAGCGGCAGGAACATAAACAGCGCTGTGTTGGCTTCGCCGGAACGAGCTGTTGCTCCTTCCCAATGTAATTCGTATCCTTCGGGTAAATCAATCGCTTCAACTTTCTGCTGAAACTTCGCCTGAACTTCGGCTGCTGTGTATCCGTCGGCAGCGTCGCATTGTGCTTTAATTGCCCGCCTATTATCTAAACGGTGAATCAGTTCGTAATCCCATGTTACTTTCATGGTATCAACAATTTGCGACAGCGGCACACTTGCCCTGCTTTGCTGTCCCCAAACCGGGATGTTCAGCAGTTGCTCGATATTTTCAGCCACTTTGTTGTCGGTACGCAAAACGATCGGCAGCATTTTATCGCCTTCGTAAATGGCACCAATCGGACGTCCGTTTGTGGCTACCAAAATGGAGTTACCCATATCAGAGCGCGACAATCCAAGCGGTTGTGCACGTTCAACCGAATAAACCGGAACAATTTTTTTGGTTTGATTTTTCCAGTCGTCGGTAACGTTTATTGCCGTTGGCTCTTCTAAAAAGATATGTTTTGCCTGATTGGCCAAATCCTTTAACACGGCAGGATCGGGACCAATAAACTGGGCCTCAATATCGGCATCGGCAAAAGCGGCACCGTACTCCATCACCCGGGCAAATGCATTCGGATAATTTCTGTTCAGGTAGTCTTCAATCTCAGGAATCAAAGTTTCAACCCGGTCGGTATTGTCTGTTTCAATAATAAAATCGGCATAGTTTGCTCCACCTGTTGGCATGTGGCGCATTAACAGGTAACGAGCCGGCGGACGGCCAACAGAACCGGTAACAGCATGCACGCCATCCATGGCCAAAATATCTTCCTGAATTTGTTTTACATCAGCTTCAACAGCATCAATATCGGCTCCCTGAGGAAGGAAGTATTCGATAAAAAACTGATCGTATTCAATTTTCGACATAAAGTCGACTTTTACAAAACGGAACGACCAGAATGCGAAGATCAGAATAGCAAAAGAACTTAGTGCAAACATGTATTTATTGCGAACGGCCCATTTCAGGAATTTCCCGAAAATCTTGTACAAACCTTTGTCGTAAGTTTCGGCATGTTCGCCTTTCGGACGTTCTTTGCGGTAGAAATATTTAGCGTTAAATGGTGTCTGAATCATTGCAAAAACCCAGCTTAAAGTAAGCGAGATAATCAACACGGTAAACAGCGAAGAAAGGAACTCACCGGCCTCGTTTGGCGACATGCGCAATGGCAGGAACGCCAGAATTGCAACCGCCGTAGCACCCAGCAACGGCAGCGCGGTTTTTTGCGCGGTATTTACAAATGCTTTGCTTCGGTCCATCCCCGATTTCAGGTCGACAAGAATTCCGTCGGCAACAACAATGGCGTTGTCAACCAACATACCCATGGCCAAAATAATGGCTGCCAGCGTAACACGATGCAATGGTAAGCCAATGGCCAACATCACAATCAGAGTTCCCATGATGGTAAAAATCAAACCGCTTGAGATAAGCAGTCCCGATCGGTATCCCATGGCAAACATCAGCACCACAATTACAATACCTACCGACATGGCAAGGTTGAGCATAAAATCTTTTACCGCATCATCAACACGGTCGGGCTGGTAATACACCTGGTTGATTTCGATACCAACCGGCAATTCCTTTTGTAATTCGGCCAGTTTTTCATCCAGTCGTTCACCCAGTTTTACCACGTTAATACCACTCTCATTCGACAAGCCAAGTGTTAAACCGGCTTTGTCGTTGTAAAAAAGTGCTTCGTTTTTTGGTTCGAGGTACGATCTTTCAATCGTTGCAATATCGCCCAAACGGAAGTTACCTCCGCCGGGAACCTGAATCAACAGATTTTCAATTTCTTCAATCGACGTAATTTTCTGCCCCACTCCTACACGAATCGATTCATCGCCGGTAACAATCGATCCCGGGTTGATGATAGCCGTTTCGTTTTGAATAGCCGCGGCAATATAAAGTGGGTTTACACTCAGTCCGGCCAGCTTTTCTGGCGAGAAAACAATGTCGATAGTTTCGGTTTGCTCACCAAAAATCTGCGAGCGGCGAACACCATTCACGCTTAAAAGTTCGCGTTCGATGTATTCCGCATATTTTGCCAACTCGTGATGGGAATATCCATCAGCAGTAATGGCGTACAAAATCCCGTAAACATCGGCAAAATCGTCGTTTACAATTGGCGCCATAGCTCCTGCCGGCAACGAACCTTTTGCATCGTTAACCTTCCGCCTCAGGTGGTCCCAAAGCTGTGGCAACTGCGGTGTTTTTACCGTTGGCTGAATGTAGATGGTAATGATCGACAAACCGGGGCGCGAAACTGATTCAATCTCATCGATATTTTCCAGTTTCTGAATGGCCTTTTCCAGCGGATCGGTTACCTCCAGCTCAACTTCGTGCGCTGTGGCTCCCTGGTAAACGGTAATTACTGTGGCTGCCTTAATCGGAATTTCGGCATCCTCCAGTTTTCCAATATTATTGTAAGCAATTATACCTCCAAGCAACACCGCAACCAGTATTGTGGAGATCATTGCTTTTTGATTCAGTAACTTTTCCAGCATTACAACAATCCTCCAATGTTAGTTACCGATGGTGTTTTAATGGGTTGAACTTTTTGGCCTTCCACCAGGTAATGCACTCCGGCCGTAACAACCTGTTCGCCGTTGCGAACACCCGACGCAATATTTACACGTCCCTGTGTTCCGTCGAGCGAAATTTTAACTTCGCGCTTCTCAACTTTACTTGTTGAAGGATTGAATACCCAAACGTAAGTGCTTGTTTTTTCGTGGAAAACTGCCGAAGCTGCTACAGACAACTTATTCTGCTCGGCTGTATTATAAACGGTAACTTCCGCAGTCATTCCCGGTGCTACGTTCAAATTATTTTTATTCTCGAACGAAAATTTCACTTCGTACAAACCATCGTGCATCGCTTTTTCGCTAACGCTAAACAGTTTTACCGGCAAGTTGCTAATGCCTGCATTGGCAACGTTCAGGTAACTTTCTTTATCGTTTTTTACCCGCTGAAGCTGACTTTCGGAAACTGAAACAACCGCTTCAAGATGCGAATTATCGATAATTGAAACGATTGGTGTTCCTGCTCCAACAGTTTGAAAATTCTCTACAAATTTTTCGTAGATATAACCTGAAAATGGTGCTTTCAGCTCGGTGTCGCGCAATTGGTTTTGTGCGTTTTCGTAAGCTGTTTTTGTCATCAGGTAACCCGACTTGATCTTTTCAAAAGTATTTTCAGGAATTTTATTTTGCTCAATCAACTGTTTGTAACGCATGTACTCACTTTCGGTCTGCTCGAACTGAGCTTTTGTGGTTTCCACCTGAAGTTTGTAATCGCGCTTGTCGATCTCGGCAATAACTTCGCCTTGTTTTACGTAGTCGCCTTGTTTTACATTGAGTTTTAATAAGGGACCGCCAACACGAAAAGAAAGCGAGGTAAGGCTTTTCTCCTTTATCTTTCCGTTCAATGTAATCGAATTCTGAGTTACGCCATCGCTAACTGTTTCGATCTTTACATTTTTAATTGTTTCGGCCACCGACTCTTCTCCGGTGCTGCTTTGGCAACCGGTAAAAGCAACCAAAGCAGCTGCTAATACGAATAAAATGTTCTTAAATTGCATATGATGTTTTTTGATTTATAATCCAATCACGCCGCAAAATTAATCGCGCTGATTACTAAAGAATTAGATTTTTGCACCGAATGATAAAATGTCGCCCTGAAATGCGCTTAAACTGTTTCAACACTTGTAATGCGTTCTCTCAGGTGCTTCATATACTTGTTCAACTGCAGCTGAACACTTGAAATGGTTGATTGGGTGTAGTTCTGTGAATTTTGGATGTTGTTCTGCACGCGCTTCATCATCAGTTCGAAATTGGAGATCAGTGCATGGACAATTTCCTTATCTCCCTCGTGCGGCACCTTCACTTTTTTGCTGTCTGATTTGCGCGCCACCCGCTCCAAATCGTTTAGCGCCTGGTAGCTAACACGTTTTCCCAAAGCCTGGTAATAAATGGTGAATAATACTTCAACTCCAAAAAGTATCTCTTTCACATCTTTTAAAATGGGTAGCAAGTCAGCTCTCAGCATGGCTTTTTCGCCCATCGCCGTGTCATACGGGTCGGCACCATAATTTATGGTAAAACTGGCGGGATTTCCAATAACCATATCAGCCTGATGATTTTGAATCGGGGATAACATGGCTACGAAATGTTCTTTTCGCAAATGAACCAGATTGGCGTTGATGAACAGCACAATTTCGTTGCTGGCAAACTCAACGCCACAGGCCATTGCATAACTCTTTCCATGGTTTTCAGGCAGCTTTAAATACTCGAAATGATAATGAGAGGCCAGTGTTTTCAGAACATCTTCGGTTCCGTCGGTCGACCCGTCGTCAACTACAATTACCTCGGCTTCAGGGTTGTGTTTGCAACAGGAAGCAACCACATTAAAAATGGTTTCCTCTTCGTTGTAGGTGCAAACAATAATGCTTGTTTTCATCTGTTTAATAGTGTTTATTTATTTTCGTAACAGATGTAACTCTCTATGAATTTTAATCATTCTCTTTTGTTCAGTTTAGAATGTTAAAATTCATGTTCGTTTCATTGTTTTCTGTTTTCAGAAACGAATGTAAACAGGATTGTTGGGCTTATGCGAAAGGAAATTCGTGAAATGCTAAAACTAACTCATGGAATGAAAACGACTTAGCTTTTAGCTTTATGTACTTCGTAAATTTTTATTGAATTTTTCTTGCCAAAAAATTTGATCAGGTCAACGTATTCAATTTTATAATCTTTGGAGCTTTTTATCAGTTTCACCGCAAATTCGCTGGTTACCAGAATCTTCTTTTTGTAGCGTTTACACTGTTTTTGAATACGCGCAGCAGTGTTTAACACATCGCCGTGAAACGCCAGTTCGCGTTTGATTTCGCCCACTTCGGCGGCCATTACTTTCCCTACGTTTAACGATGCGGTAAAAACGGGCATCATTCCATATTCTTTCTCAAAATAATCACGGCGTTTACTCAGCGCTTTTTCGTACAGGTAATAAAAATCAACCGCACTTTTATACGACGATTCCCGTTTGGTCGTCCACGAAATCACCACCTCGTCGCCAACAAACTGATACACACGCCCGCGGGTAGCCAGCAACGAATTGGAAACACATTTAAAACAATCCTGAATAAAGTAGCTGTATTTTTTGTGCCCCAGTTTTTCGGCCACAGCAGTCGACGACTGCAAATCGAGAAACATAAATATCAGCTCCTCTTCTCGTGGCTTCTGGTAGTACCCCATCATTATTTTCCCGAGCGGAGCATAACCAACCTGCTGCAAAAGCGTGTTAATCAACTGGTAAACATAGCCTCCAACAAATAATACGATAAGGAAAAACAGGATAGTTGAGTTAAATAAAAAGTGAGGCAAGTGCGAGACGGATTCGATAAAACTCAAATCTTCTGACACGCTGTAATGTACAATTCCCAGAAGAATACTGATTATCAAAAAGATCAGGATATCGAGGAAAACAACACCCACCGCCAGCTTACGCATTTTAAAATTGCGCACCAGGTTAGGGTAAACCATATTAAGCGTAAACCAGCTTAAAGTGGCAAACAGCGAAATCACCACCGACGACCATAAAACCTCATCAACCAAAAAGCTCATTCCTTTTGATAACATATCGCCCATGTGGTCGTCGCGAGCCCCAAGCATGCGCATAAACAGGGCAAAGCGAATTACTACATTCCAGTAAATTAAAGTGTAAATCAACAATTGGAACTGATGTCGCCGTACCGAGCCTTTATATGTTCTTTCAAGTTTTGGCATTAAACAACGTTACATGATTTTTGAGAGATACTGCACTAAAAAAGTAAGCACTGCCACCACAAAACTGGCCATAAAAACATGGTAGGAGTACCGCAGCAGCTTATATTTTTTAGCCAGCACTTTTCCCAGGTTGTATTGATCCTTGGTAAGTGTACCGTACAAATAATCGTAATCGGTCATCATTTCTTTTATGCCCTTTTGATATTTCTCGTACGGCATATTTACAAAGTTGCCAAAAAACAACAGGTTAAGTTTTCGCTTTTTCAGGTCATCATCGCTATACTGCCCCGATCCGTATTTTGGAATTACCGACAAGATGGCAAACACCAGCGATATTAAACAGCCGATAATTAGTATAATTCCGGGAATGAGGAAATTGTGTTCGCTGGTACGCAAAGTGAGTGCGCTCGTACTCATAAGTACCGACACCAGAACTGCGTTAATGGTAAGCATAATATTGGCCTTATTATCGGCTATCGAACTTAAATTGATCTGGTTACGCGCCGTAAGCCGGAACATAGTTTCGATACCGCGCGCTGTACTTTTCTGCGAGTGTTGCGGCAAATCGGGAGTTTTGTCGGCCGACAATTTATTGATACGCTTTTCTACTTTTTTGATGTTCTTCAGACGAACCGGTTCAAATGTATCCTGGGCGTAGTCGGTATGATAATTAATGCCCAGAATAAAATCAAGTGTTTGCTTCCAGTACTCCAGTTTCGAGCATTTTCGTTCAACAAAATTGCACATCTCCTTTCGCAGCAAATTCGAGATTTCCATAAAATTATCCATCCCGGCGTGCGCATGATCGGCGTCGCCAATAATCTCTTCGAGCAATGAATTTTTGGGCGCTCCCATTTTTGTTGCCTTAATGCACTTCTCCACCTCGATGATGAACGCCTCATCCATCCCCTTTTCAGCAAGAAACTGACGGGCAATTTTACAACCTTCCTCCTCGTGGTCTTTTAACGAAACCGCATGGCCAATATCGTGAAACCAGGCTGCCACTACCACAATGTCTTTGTCTCTTTCGCTCAAGTCTTCGGCTTCGGCAATGGTTTCCGACACTTTTGCAACCAACCGCGTATGCTCAATAGAATGGTAATTCAACAGAGCCGAAACTTTCTCTTCGTAATATTTGGTTGCAAATTCCTTAACCTCTTCAACAATTTTCATTCGTTCAAAATTTTAATTTTCCGTGGCAAACAGTAGCGCTAATTTAATTTTACTGAAGTTAAAAATAACTACTTTTGATTCAAAGTAAACAACAATATTCACGGAACTTTTATTTTTTAAGATGTTTCTAAGCCGGGATAAATGTTCGATATTGCAACTATCGACAAATCTGCATTATGCAAAACACTAACAACTTTGTTCTGATGACAAAATACCTGATTAAAATTAACATCGTTTTTTTTGCACTTATTGCAGGCTGTTATTCTCCTGTTTTTGCGCAAGACAATATAAGTTACAGTGTGTTTTTAGCCGGAAATACAGCTCCTGAAGAAGCAACCGAATCTGATGATTTTATTGATGAATTAACAGACATTCCACAACCACATGCTTTTGTTTACCTTGGGAATTACTCGGATTACAGCATTCACGACGATGAAATGGAATTCAGTTTTTCCCCGCAAATAAAAAATGAAGATACACCCTTACTTTTTGCCAACGGAATTAACGAATGGCACAACGGCAAAAAACAAACAAAAAGGGTACGAAAAGCCGTTCGCAAATATTTTCCGGATAACGAAGTTTACACCAACGACTGGGGCTGCCCCGGCCCTACCGAAGTGGAGCTAAACGATCAACTGACAGTAATTCTCATTGATACCTATTGGTGGCTCACCGCACTCGACACCCGCTCTGCAAAGTGCGGTATTGAAGATGACGAGGATGTTTTTATCTGGCTACAGGATGCGCTTCGACGAAACAAAAATAAAACAGTTATTGTGGCCGGATTTCACCCGATAGAATCAGTTGGCCCGCACGGAGGTAATTTCTCGACAGCCGCAAGTGTTTTGGGATTTCCGTATGCCATTTATAAAAACACACTGGGCGGAAGAAGCGACCTCGTTCACCCCGATTACCGGAACCTGCGCCAGCAAATGCATGCTGTTTTTCACGGATTTCCGAATGTAATTTACGCGTCGGCACTCGAAAACAGTCTGCAATACATTAAAACCGACAATATCCATCAGGTCATCAGCGGATCGATGGTTAAACAATCGTACGTTAACAGTAACAAAGCGGATTTTGCAAGCAGCAGCGCCGGCATCTCACGCATCGATATTCATGAAAACGGCGATGTTACACTTAACTTTTTTACCGTTGAAAATGGTACACAAACACCGGTTTTTAGCCGCCTTTTGTACTCCTTAACAACAGAAACAGAGGAAGACCTGACGGCAAAACGACAGGAACTTTTTAAAGACTCAACACACACTACCTACGCCAGCCTACAGTATCAGGCTACAAAAAGCTACGAAAAATGGATGGGTACCAACTATCGCCAGGTATGGGAAACACCTGTTGAGGCCCGCGTTTTCGATATCAGCAAAGAGAAAGGCGGACTTACCGTGTTAAAACGGGGAGGCGGACAACAAACCAAATCGCTTCGTGTGGAAACCGATGAGGGCCATCAATACGTACTGCGCTCACTCGAGAAATTTGCAGAAGGTGCACTTCCGAATGAAATGAAACCAACCTTTGCCAAAGATATTGTTCAGGATCAGATCTCGGCGTCGAACCCGTACTCGGCAATGCCCGCAGCTGTTTTAGCTGAACACGCAGGCGTTTTTCACACTAACCCCGAGGTGGTTTACGTGCCGCAGGATCCACTTCTGAAACAGTACAAAGAAGACATGCAAAGTGGCTTGTTTTTGTTTGAAGAACGACCGGCAAAAGACAGAAGCGACCTGAAAAGTTTTGGCTATTCCGAAGACATTGTTGGCACCGACGATGTGCTTGAGAAAATTATAGAAAGTGAAGACCATCAGGTAGATCAACAGGCCGTTTTGCGCGCCCGGCTACTCGATATTTTTATTAACGACTGGGACCGCCACGACGACCAGTGGCGCTGGGCTTCGTTTGAAGAAGGTAGTAAAACCATCTATCAACCGATTCCGCGCGACCGCGATCAAACGTTTTTTGTAAACCAGGGAATTTTACCCGGAATTGCATCGATGCCGTTTATTTTGCCAAAGCTTCAGAATTTTCAACCGCGCACAAAAAATGTAATTGGATTGGGATTTAATGCTCGTTATTTCGACCGGACTTTCCTGAACCAGATGGAGTGGGAAGACTGGCAAAAAGCCAACACCGAACTGATGAACCGAATGACGCCCGAGGCGATAAATGAAGCCATGGCCACTTTTCCAAAAGAAGTTCAGCCAATGGTTGCCGACTCCACGGCAAAAATTCTGCTGGCCAGAAAACAATACATGGAAGAGATGGCGCGCGAGTTGTATCTTTACCTGGCCAAAAGAATAAATATTCCGGGAACGGATCGTAAAGATCTTTTCGAGATCAACCGGAAAAATGATGATGAAACGGAAATAAGCGTTTATCACATTAAAAAAGACGACAGCAAAGGAAAACTCATTTATCAGCGCACCATTAAAACCGATGAAACGAAAGAGGTGGTTTGCTACGGACTTGACGACGAAGATCGTTTCGAGATTAGTGGCGAAGTACGGAAAGGCCCAATCATCAGGATTGTTGGTGGTCAGGATAAAGATGTGGTGGTAAACAATTCGAAAGTAAGCGGGATGAAAACGAAAACGCTGGTTTACGACCTGCTAAAAAGTACCGAAATTGAGGGTGATGGGCCAACAAATGCCAAACTCACCAACAACAAAATTATTCACGAATACGACCGAAAATACTTTAAACGCGATGTGGGCATGCCGCTTGCCAGTGGCGGTTATAATTCCGACGACGGCATTTATATAGGCTATGGCCGCTCGTGGTATAAACAACGTTTCCGTCGCGATACCAAAACATCGTTGCTGGGCGAGTATTCTTTCGAAAATACATCATTTAATATCAATGCACAGTACGAGTCATTGTCGACAAACAATGGTTTGGATGCCATTTTTGGCGTGGATGCAAGTACCGAAAATTATACCACCAACTTTTTTGGTTTTGGAAACAATTCATCGTACACAAACAGCGGTTTCGACGCTGATTATTACAAAGTAAAACAGCGAAGAATGGTTGCTCAGTTCGCTGTACAAAAACGATTTGGCGAGTCGGTTTGGGCACGCTACGACGAAGATGAAGAAAATAAAGACCACCCGATAAACGAGCATAAAATTGGCTTAAGCGCACAATACAAATTAAACGACACGAAAGAAGAAGAGGACAAATTTATTGGTGACTTTGATGAGAACGGTCTTAGTCCGGAAAACTTAGCACAGATACATTATGCTGTTTTGGGCGGCTATTACAGTTATCAGAATCTGAACAAAGATTTCAGGCCAACACGTGGTTTTGTGGTGGATGCTTCGGCTAACCGGTACCTGAATTTGCAAGGTGAAGAGCCCGATTTTACAAAGATTAGCGGGTCGGCTGCGGCGCTGCTGAGTTTTACCAAATATCCACGCACTGTTTTTGCGTTCCGGGTTGGTGGTGAAAAAATATTTGGCGATTACTTTTTTCACGACGCAGCAATTTTAGATGGAAAAACAAATCTTCGCGGTTACCGGAAAACGCGTTTTTACGGCGATGCCAGCGCCTATTTTAACTCTGAACTGCGTTTTAAAGTCATCGATTTTAAAAACTATCTGCTCACCGGCGAACTGGGTGTACTTCTATTCGACGATGTTGGCCGCGTTTGGATGGATGGCGAAGAATCATCGAAGTGGCATAACGGTTATGGGGCAGGCATTTGGATGTCGCCGTTTAAAATGGCCATCGTAACTGCCACCCTAAACAAAAGCCGTGAAGAAACGTTAGTTCAATTTAACTTTAGCTTTTTGTTTTGAAGATACTTACCCAACTCATATTTTTTCTCGGAATCATTTTATGCGTGCAAAAATCGGTGGCACAGGAAGTGATTTTGATTCGGCATGCCTCGGTAAAACTGGAGCGCCATGGCTGGATGGGTGCCAAAAAAGCTTCAAAAATGCGCGATGCTTACGACACTGCTCCGATCAGTCAGTTCGATCCGGATACGGTACTGAGCAAAGTTCCGGAACGTATAACCGACACGGTTTATGTTAGTGGTTTGTCGCGTTCGATTGCAACCGGGTTAAAACTTTTTGGCGATTCGGCAACAATCGTCTCATTGCAGGAACTCAACGAATTTGAGATGCACATGGTTTGGCTCCCCCTGTATTTGCCTTTTAAAGCCTGGACTTCCATATCGAGAACAACGTGGTTAATGGGGCTCGAAAAACCGGGGACGGAATCGTTTCAGGAAGCACGTGAGCGTGTTGACGATGTTTGTTCGTTTATTGAACGAAAAGCGGAGCAAAACAAACAGGTTATTTTGGTAACACATGGATTTATAAACCGAAACATTTCTAAAGAACTGGAAAAGCGCGGCTGGCAGGTGATCCAAAATAATGGCAAAAAAAACCTGGGCGCCACCGTTTTAAGAAAATAATTGTATCAATTGTACGTTAATAGGCTTGTGAAATATTTTTTAGGACTCATACTCGTTTTTATTTCGATGGCAGGATTTGCGCAGGACACCCTTTCGCGCGAAGACTGGACGCCTTATTTTGAAAACAATTTGCCTACACGTTTTCTGTACCTAAAAATGGAAGGCCCTTTTCAGTACAATATTTCATCCACTTCGGAGATTCCGCAAATTGGCGACGGCTCGGCAGAAATTACAGGAAACAGAACCGTTACTGCACGTTTAAAATTCCCGATTTTGAATAAACAGCGGGTAAAACTAACCGGTGGATTTCGCTACGTAAACGAGCAGTTTTACTTTGAGGACATAAAACCCGGCGACTACCCCATGTACGTTGGACTGAATGACAGAGGCTTGCGGCGTTTGGGTTTTGACCTGAAAGGGATGTTTCATTTGTACGATAATCACTCGCTGGTTGTGCAAACCGACTGGAGTCTGGCAGGCGATTTTCATATTCACAACAACAAATACTTTTCTTTTGGCGACTTGCTAAAATCATCGCTTGCGATTGGTTATGCCACCCGAAAAGACCTGAACACCTATTATGCTTTCGGCGCTTATTTTGGCTATACTTTTGGCGATCCGGCCATTTACCCGGTTTTTAACTACTCAAAACGTTTTGCAAACGGTATTGGTTTGGATTTACTTTTGCCGCAAGGTTTTAAGGCCTGGAAACAAATCAACAAAAGATTTTATGTAGTTTGCGATGCCGAGATTTCGGGAACCAGTTACACGGTGCGTGTTGACGATACTATTTTAAATGAAACCGAAAGTATTCAGCTGCGTCAATCTACCATTGATGCTACGGTTGGAATTATTACACAAATAAATAAATGGGTTGGTTTTGAGGCGAAATTTGGCTACTCAAACAATATCAATTTCAACGTTACCGAATCGAACTTTAAACCGGGGAGCACATTGCCCCGCCCGGATACCGACTACCTGATCAAGTCTACTGTTTCAGGCGCTCCTTATGCCAGCGTTGCTTTATTCCTGTCGGTTCCCCGAGATTTAATGGATCGTTGTATTGAATAAACATTAGAGACTAAAAAGACTCATCCAGCTTCCGCACAGCATCTTCCATAACCTTCACGGCCGAATCGCCAATTTCAAAAGCGCCATCAATTATTTTATCCCGATCCTCTTCAAAATCTTCATCAATGTATTTCTGTATTTTATCACCAATCTTATTTACGTCATCTTTAAACAGATCGCGAAGCATATCGCCAATACTTTCTTTATTTTTTAGCGCGTGATATTTAATAATCAGCCCTTTAATTTTTATCTGATCTTCAACCGTAAAATCGTCGCGATATTCGAGGTACCACTCCGAATTGTACCTTTCAAATTTTTCATCGGCCCACTCCCAGTCTTTCCTACCGTATTTATCATGATTATTGTCTACCCGCTTAACAAAACGTTCAAACCGATTGAGGTAATCTTCTTTTGATGATGGAGTTGTACACGCAACCATCCACACCAAACAACACACAATCAAATATTTTGAGTACTTCATTTCAAGTTTCAATTTCAGCCAGATTAAGGTTTCCATGGCCATTTTACACAATCTTTAATTTCGGGAAACAGCACATAATCGGCTCTTCCTTTCATGGCGCAGGTTTTTACATGCAAACCTTTTAGCTGCTGAAGTGCAGCCTCCATGGTTTTTCCCGATACCGATACATCGTCGACCAGCAAAATGCGCTTCCCTTCCAAATCCCAGTTGGCTTTTTCCAGCACTTTAGGTTCGTTGAAGCGCGGATTATTTTCTTCATCGCGATAATTCAGGGTCATCACCAAAAGCTCGGCATCAAGATGATAAGCCACCATTGTTGCTGCCGGAACGCCGCCGGTGCCAATGCCAATTACCACATCGATTTTGGGGAATTCAATTATTCTTAGTCGTTCGGTTATTTCTTTAAACGATAATGGAACCATGTTTTTCTTGTTTTTAATTTTTCTATGTTTCCTCGTACACCGGAATTTCGAGGTAAAAAGTGGTGCCTTTTCCCATCTCGGTTTCGAACCAGATTTTGCCGGCAAAATTTTCAACGATATTCTTTACAATCGAAAGTCCCAATCCCATACCACTTGTTTTAGTGGTAAAACTTGGGCTAAACAATTTATCGCGCAACTCGGCATCAATACCCGAACCGTTGTCTTGCACCGAAATTACAGCCATGTGCTGGCGTCGGTCGAGCCTGATTTTAATCCTTCCTTTCCGCCCTTCGGGAATGGCCTGAATGGCATTTCGGATCAGATTTATAATTGCCCGCGACAACTGCTCTCTGTCGGCATTTACTTCAAGATTTTCGTAGCCGTTCGAATCAAATTTAATGTCGATTTCACTGTGCGTTTCATACAGATCAATCGATTTTTTCAGCTGCTCGGCCAAACAGAATACCTGGTTACGGGCCGTTGGAATTTTGGCAAAGTTCGAGAACTCGGTAGCAATATTCGAAAGGTTGTCGATCTGCTCGATAAGCGTTGAGGTCACCCGATCTAAAAACTCGTTGTATTCTTCGTTTTTCCCCTTGGCACGCTGCAAATACTGAATGTTCAGTTTCATTGGTGTAAGAGGATTTTTAATCTCGTGTGCAATTTGTTTGGCCATTTCGCGCCACGCCGATTCCCGTTCCGAACGTGCCAGCAAATCGGCACTCACCGCCAGTTCATCAACCTTTTTATTGTATTCCCGAACCAGGCTACCAATTTCGTCTTTCCGATTGTACTGAATGGGCTCGTTGCGTTTACCCAGCTGCATTTTTTGCAGGTTCTCCTGAATAACAACCAGCGGACGTGTAATCTGGTTAGCAATAAAAACGGCCGCAATAATACTGGCCAAAAACAGCAGAACGTAGAGGTTGATGAAAGCCACAATAAAGGTGGAAATCTCCTGGCTGTAGTTATCCTGCCGGATAAAATATGGCAGATTAATCACACCCAGATAATCGCCGTAATTATTGATAATTGGACGGTATGCTGACAAATACGAAAGCCGGCCAATATTTTCGGGCTGAAAATAGCTGATGGAGTAATTCTGATAAACTTCGTAATTGGCACGTGCATTTATTCGCGACGATACAAGTCCCCGCGCATAAATCTCGGAACGCGATGAAGCAATAAGCCGCCCATCGGTTCCGTAAATATTAATATCTGTTCGGAAAATGTTCGAGAGCTTCGCCAGCTCCTCGCGCATCCACTCTTCCAGATCCGGTGTAATTTCTCGTTTATCGGTCAGGCGCATATCAATTTCTTCTGAAATCGATTTCATTTTCTCGTTCAAATCGTCCTGGTGTTTCTGCCGGTATTCTTTAATATTATAAAAAAGCGTTACCCCGGCAACAACCATTAACGAAATAAAAACGATGGAAATGATAGCCGCCTGAATCTTAAATTTCAGATCGAAAAATACCCTTTTCTCCCGAATCGACTGATTGATTATTATAAGCACAACCAGCAGCGTAAGAAAATAGAACACAAATAAATACGGGAAAGAAATCAGGTAATCGATCGGCGTAAGCAACTCTCTGGAAACCACTACATAATTCTGCTGGCTGGTGTGGTAAACCAGGTGCTCGTATTTATCCTGACGAAGAAATGAAAACTCGTCATCAGATTTCAGGTAAACATGCCCGTTGTAGTTGTAGTTGTAATCACCGTATTTATCGGTAAGCTCGCCGGCATAATATTTGGCATAATTGAATTTGCGGTAAATATCAGACCGAGCCATCGATTTGTCGATCAGCAACTCCGGGAAACCAATTCCTTCAAACAACAAATCCGAATCCAGATCGATATAAATGGTAACGCCTCTTCCTCCGTCAACCTTAGGATAATCCCAACGACCGGTGTACGAAATCCGTCCGTTCATATTATCCATAAAATAAAAATTGGTACCCGGAATTTGTAAACCCTGCGCCTCAATCTGATCATCCATAAACGGCCTGCACGAAACTTCACGATCATCGGGCTGAATAATCAAATTATCGTTACTGTGGCACACATAAATATTCAGCAGGTATTTTCTGAAATAGGTATTGAAATACGATTGCCGGATATATTCAACTGCATCTTCATCACGGTTCTGGTTTAACAAACTTTTTATGGCCCCATCTTCTGTAAGCTGGTATTGTATCTCGGTCATAAAAACTTCGGCAGCCGGATCGCGCTCAGCAACCAGAGTTACAGCCAACAATTTCTGTTGTTCTTTATCCTTTTTGCTGATGGTGCGGTTAATAACAACCAACGAATAAACCGAAACCACCGCCACATAAATAATCAGATAACTTAAAGTAAAGGTTTGCAGGTAGTGCCGCGTTACCAGCGAAGAAAGTATAACGCAAATAATAAAGAGCAACAAGGCGTAAATAGATACATTTTGTACGGCAAGGTATTGTACTCCGGCAAAAAATAAACTAATTGCCAGCGTTAATAAAACCAGTTGGTGGAGTTTAAAATTCTTCAGCGTTTTTTCGTTTACCCTGATGGTAAAAAAAACGACACCCAACAATAGCAAACTTACTGCAAAAATCCCCAAAATACTTTGTGGAGAGATGTCGATAATCTTGTTCAGCGCAAACGAAACAGTTGAATTATAGATGAGTTCTTTTACCAAATTATCGACCATCAAATACAGGCTGGCGTTAAAAATCAAAAGCAGGGTAATGATAATTTTTCGCGGCAAACCCGAGTTTTTCTGCAAATCCGGAATATTCAAATCGATAGCGAAATTGTAAATCCAGAACAGGAAAAATATGGCCAACAAAAAATAATCGCCCAGCGATGGCAACCAGTCGTTTATGGCAAAATAATCGGGACTAAAAAATTTGAGATGGAAGAACACTTTGGGCACCTGAAAAATTAGGTGAATCCAATACACCACAAACAGCGCCACACCCAGCGAAACCAGTTTCAGAAAGAAGGCCGCATCGCTCTCTACAAATTCTTTTCGGAAATAAAACAGCAGTAAAATAAGCCCGATAAAATAAATGGCACCGGGAAAATACAGCTGATTAGTGGTACACAAATAATTTCCGTAGGGCAAAAGAGTGAAAAGGTAATCGCCTTTCAAATCGACAATGTCGTAACCCCGGGTGTACTTTTTGGTTCGAATAATATAATCGCTGGGGAGCCTGTAACTTTTAAAGAAATTATTTTGCAGGTACTTGTTTTCGTAGGTGTAATTGCGTTTTATTAAATGAAAAACGGCAGCTGTATACTCGCCTACATTCAGTGTGTCGACCAGGTAATAGCCGTTTGGCAATTGCACCAGACCACTGGTTTTTGGCAAATCTTCCAGCCTGTCGTAGAAAGTAATTCCGCGGTCGGACCAAAAAAACAGCTCCTTATTTTTAAAAACCATCGCACCAAATCCGGTTTCGCGGATCAGTGTTTCATCGCGGCTAAAAAATTCGCTGATATCCTCATCCAGTTCATCTTCAAGCAGTACCTGTTTAATTTCCTGCAGCTTATTCTGAAGTTCGGTTTCGTTTGCCAGCAACTGCGTTTGAAAATCGTCGATAAGTTTGGTTTCCGGATTTCGCCGGAGCAAACCATTTTCGATAATGGCAGCCACAACCAAAATACCGATGGCCAAAATGAGGTATGTATATTTATTTAGTTTAACCAACATTAGCTATTCATGATGATACGGTTCGCCTTTTAAAATTGTCATTGCTCTGTATACTTGCTCAACACACAACAATCGCACCATTTGATGCGAAAATGTTAACCGCGATAGCGAAATTTTCGAGCTGGCTCGTTTATACACCTCTTCCGAAAAACCGTAAGGACCACCAACCACCAGAATCAGCTCTTTGGGTCCGCTTACCATTTTTTTCTCCAGAAACCGCGAAAACTCTACCGACGAGAACATTTTCCCTTTCTCATCGAACAAATGCAATTCTTTGCCCGGCGCCAGTTTTGAAAGAATAATTTCGCCTTCCTTATTTTTCTGCATTTCCGGGTTGGTATTTTTTCCCTTTTTAATATCGGGGATAACTTCCATATCGAAACTGATGTAGTGTTTCAGGCGTTTTAAATATTCATTTATCCCATCGCGTATGTAAGCCGCATCAGTTTTACCAACAACCAGTAATGTAATCTTCATTTCGCTAAAATCGTTTTTGTACAGAAATCATGCATAAACCGCCGGGGTTTTATCCAATTCTCACACTTTTCGGATGACAAAAAGGCATCAACACATAATCCTCTGAAGGCGAATTAAATATAATTATGTTTCTACAACAATCGCCCAATTGATTTTTAATTTTATAAATTTACAGTAAAAATAAGCGTATAAAAGTGTTTTTGCATAGTTTTTGCTTATTATGCAGCACATATGCTGAATTAAAATATGATGAAACGAGCATAATAAAAAGTTGCGAAATACACAGAAGTATGATTATGCGAGTTACATGAGTTACCGCTGAAAAATATAATTATAAACGAATGAAAAATTTTAAACATATATTTTCAATTATCCTGATATTTTGCAGTTTGCTGGCAGGCGCTGCTGAATCGCCTCAGGATAAAAAGGTTCCGAACGAAATTAATGTTGGTTTGGCAACCGGAGATGCGAAAGCACTTTCCTCTTATTTTAACCAAAACGTAGAACTGGTAGTACTTGATAACGACAATGTATACAGCAAAGCCCAGGCCCAACAAATTGTGGCCAACTTTTTCAATAAATTTCCCCCGCTGGAAGAAAATTCTTTTAGCATTATTCACGACAGTGGAAAAGAGAACGCGCAATACGTAATCGGGAAATTAAAAACAGAAAAAGGCGATTTCAGGGTTTACTTTTTGCTGAAACAAAACGATGGCAAACAATACATTCACCAACTACGAATTGAACAACAGTAATGGCCGATATGGCAGCGGAAAAAATCACTTTTAAGCGAATTAAAAAGTTGAGCGAAAGAGCCGTTGAACACGCCAAACGTATTTCGCTCCCGCTTTTTGATGGTGTTCCCCTGTACGATGTTTTGTTGTTTTTCTGGAGAAGTATCGTCGACGGATCGATAACAACCCGTGCATCAGGAATTGCTTTTTCCTTTTTTATTGCCTTATTTCCCGGTATTATTTTCCTTTTCACGCTGATTCCGCTCAGTGGATTCCAGGATGAACTTTTTGTAATTATTCAGGAAATAGTTCCTGTAAGTGTGTGGCCCACAATAGAAGAAACCATCACCGAAATTGTGATGCGACCACGTGGTGATTTATTGTCGCTGAACTTTGTTATGGCCCTAATTTTTGCTACTAACGGTTTTGTATCGATGATGAGTGCTTTTGATGCTACGGTGCACAATATCAACCGCCGAAAATGGTGGAGCCAATATATGGCAGCAGCTCTAATGCTGGTGGTTTTTACCCTGGCACTTACCGTTGCAATTGCCTTGTTAACAGGTGGGCAAATGTTAATCAATTACCTCGACCGGATTGACATTATTCAAGACAAGTTTCTGGTGTATTTGCTGATTGCCGGAAAATGGATAATAACCATCACAATCTTCTTTTTTGCTTTCTCGTTTCTGTATTATATGGCGCCGGCAAAAAAAACAAAGTGGCGGTTTATCTCGGCTGGAGGAACACTGGCAACCGTACTGAGTATTATCGGTTTTGCAGCCATGTCGTATTACCTGAATAACTTTAGCCAGTACAACAAACTTTACGGTTCCATCGGGACGTTACTGGCCATCCTTTTTCTGATGTATGTAATGTCGTTGATTTTGCTGATCGGCTTTGAACTGAATGCCAGTATTTACCAGGCACACACTTATCAGGAAGAGGACTAAAGAAGGATTATTGATTAAGGTTGAAGGATTAATTATGGTTCTTAGGTGGCGTTTTATCTGAAAATACCAAACACCTTTTCAATCTGAAAACTGAAAACTGCGACTGCAGACTATTTCTTCCCTTGTTTAAAAAGCAATTCCTTTTCTTTTTTGGTTAAACTCTCGTAACCCGATTTTGCAATTTTATCCAGAATACGATTGATCTCGTCTTGCTGATGATGTTTCTGACGGTTGTATTCGTGATCGTCGCGCGGAGGTTTTCGGTAAGTAACTTTCATTTTACTTTTATGCTTAAAAAGCCCCTCGAAAAACTTACCGATTTTATTTACAAGGTTTACCAATCCGGCTCCCATATCTTTTCCTTTTCGCAATTGATAAATATAAAACCATCCCCAAAAGGCACCGCCCAAATGCGCAATATTACCACCGGCATTTGTTGAAGAAATACCGATCACCGATAATAAAACGTAAAAAGCAGCTACATATTTCAGCGGGAAACGACCGATAAAAAACAGGTGTATCTCGCGGTTGGGATCGTAAAATGCTACGGCTACCAAAATAGCAAAAATTGATGCGGAAGCCCCCAGCAATATTGCGTTAGCAGAATCGAATACGGGAATAAAATTATAGGCAATGATGTATAAAAATGCTCCCCAAAGGCCTCCCATCAGGTAAACACCCAACATTTTGTCCCCTTCAAAATGATAAAGAAACAGCTGCCCAAACCAATACAGGCCAAGCATATTAAACAAGAGATGCAAAAATCGCTCGTGTAAAAACATGTAGGTTATTGGTGTCCACGGGCGTTGTACCAAAACATCGACAACCGAAGGAACCGACAACCACTCATACACAGGTAAACTTTGTCCGCTGAGGTAAAAGAATACACCAATGATTTTCAGCAAAAGAAAAACACCAATGTTTATGTAGATCAACCGGGTTAAAACCGATCCCTCTTTAAATGTTCGTTTTATGTCGCCAGCAATATCCACTTCCCAGGTTTTTTAAAATCTGTATGAACTTTAATAAAAACGGTTGGAATGTTTATTCCAGTATTTGATCATAAAATACCCAAACAACATTCCGCCCAGGTGCGCAAAGTGTGCTACACTTCCCTGAATTCCGGATACACCAAAGAACAACTCCAAAGCACCGTAACCAATCACAAAATACTTGGCTTTAATTGGTATTGGCGGAAAAAGCAGCATCAACTCCGTATTCGGGAACAGCATTCCGAAACCTAATAAAATGCCGAAAACCGCACCCGAAGCACCAACTGTTGGCGTATTCATAAATAGTGTAATCTTTTCCGAAACAGTTCCCGGAATATATTTTCCCTGCGCTGCAATCTCTCTGAAATATGCAAGCTGATCGGGCGCAACATTTGCAACTGCAACTTTATACTCAATGAAGGTAACCAGCAACTGTATAAGCGCTGCTCCTACTCCTGTAACCAAATAAAAAGTAAGAAAACGCTTCGGTCCCCAAACGCCTTCCAGCACGCGCCCAAACATGTACAAGGCAAACATATTAAAGAAAATATGCCCAAATCCCGGTGTGCTGTGCATAAACATGTAGGTAAAAATCTGGTATAACCTGAATTTTTCAGAAAGCGGGAAATACAAACCCAGAATGGAATATAAATCAGTTCCGGTTTGTTTTAACACAATGGTGGCAATAAAAAACAACACGTTGGCAAGAATCAGATTCTTTACCACAGGAGGCATGTTTAATGTGGGACGATAATTCATATTTATAAAGTTGTAAGACCTAAAGAATCTTTCTTTCCAGAATCAACGATCTTCAGTTGCTTATTGTTTTAACGATCAGGCAAGATACAATGACCACGCCAAAATTTTAAGTGTTCAAATTAACGACAATCTGTCATTTTGAAAAACTTTTTTCGATATCATCTGTCGAAATGATGGTCAACACCTTTTTTCCGTCGGGCGAAAAGTTGGGTGTTGCACAGGCAAACAAATTATCGATCAGGTGATCCACTTCTTCCTGTTTCAGGTCGGTGCCATAATCCATTGCTGATGCTTTTGCCAGCGACGCCGCAATTTGTTCCTTTGCTTTCGATCGTGCATCAACCGGCGATGTTTTGTACTCTTCCAGCAATTTTTCCAGAATCAACTCGGGCGACGAAATATCTAAAACTCCCGGTGTTCCGTTTATAATAAAAGTGTCTTTTCCAAATTCGCGAATATCAAATCCCAGCGACAACAGGTCTTCCAAAATCGATTTTAGCAGAGCCGAATCAGCAGGATTGAGTTCAACGGTTTGCGGAAATAATTGTTGCTGGCTGGCCACCGAATCCGTTTTCAGCACCTCCATAAATTTCTCGTACAAAATTCGTTCGTGTGCCCGCTTCTGGTCGATTACCATTAATCCCGACTTTACCGGCGTTAACACATAACGTTGTTTCAGCTGCAAAACCTTTTTACCGCTGAACTGACCCGGTGCGTTAGCATACAAATCATCAGCCTGAATGGCACTTTCGCGGTATTCCGGCTCGGGTTTTAATTTCAATTGTGCTCCCTGGTACAGGTCTTCCCAGTTTTCGAGGTTTTTCTTTTCTCTTCCTGAATCGGGAGAACTGCTTCGTCCCTGGCCTGCCGAATCATTCTCAAACGGCGAGTAACCACGTTCGGCAAACTGCTTTTCGTTGTTAAACGGATTGTAGTCCGGGTTGATCTGAATCTCCGGGAAACGAACTCCCTCTCCATCTTTTCTCGGAACGGGAATATCAATACTTCCACTTTGGTCGAAATCGATCGACGGCACCACATTGTGTTTGCCTAACGATTCGCGTATCGACGCATGAATTATCGGCCAGATATCGCGCTCGTTCTCAAATTTTATCTCAGTTTTTGTTGGATGCACATTAATGTCGATCGCTTCCGGATCGAGCTCCAAAAACAGGAAATATGACGGATACGTATCGGGTGGCAACAACTGTTCGTAAGCCTGTGTAATCGCCTTATGAAAATACGGGTGGCGCATAAATCGTCCGTTCACAAAAAAGAACTGTTCGCCCAGCGTTTTGCGGGCATATTTTGGCTGCCCGATGTATCCGAAAACCTTTACAATGCTGGTATCCTCATCTACATTTATCAGACTATGGTTCAGCGACTTGCCAAACACATCAACCAAACGTTTGCGGTAGTTGGCAGGTGGCAGATCATAAACAGGTGATCCGTTGTGAATCAAGGATAATTTGATGTCGGGATTGGGTAATGCTACCCGCTGAATTTCCCAGATAATATGTTTTAATTCGGTAGAATTTGCTTTCAGAAATTTGCGACGTGCCGGCACATTAAAAAACAGGTTTTTAATCATAAAATTGGTGCCGTTATTGCACCCGGCGGGCTCCTGTGTTTTTACCTCGGAACCGATTATATGAATAAAAGTACCCACCTCATCGTCGGCTTTTTTGGTGCGCAGCTCAACATCGGCAATGGCGGCTATCGATGCCAGTGCCTCACCACGAAAACCCATGGTACGAATGGCAAACAAATCGTTGGCCGAGCGTATTTTTGATGTGGCATGACGCTCAAAAGCCATCCTCGCGTCGGTTGGCGACATTCCGCTCCCGTTGTCCGAAATCTGAATAAGGGTCTTTCCTGCGTCTTTTATATTGATGGTAATTTCAGTTGCGCCCGCATCAAGAGCATTCTCCACAAGCTCTTTCACAACCGATGCCGGTCGCTGAATAACTTCTCCGGCAGCAATCTGATTGGCTACTGCATCGGGTAATAACTGAATAATATCGCTCAAGATTAAATCTTTAGAAATTTGTACTATGAGGTTCGCTTTCTAGGCAAAAAAGTCGGAAAAGAAGAAAAGATAAAGCACCAAAGCAAGGACTATAACAATCCAAACAAGCCTGCGATTTTGTGCTCTCCGGGCCGATTCGGATGACCGGGCCCAGTTATCTCCCGAACGAAACTGACCTTTAATGTTCGGACGATACGGACGATTGCTGTCTTTTTTCTCATCTACAATCCCCAACTCCTCCTTAATTCGGCGTTCCCGCTCGTCTCTCTCGTCCTTGTCAGGATCCCAAAAACGTGGCGTTATTCTAAACTTTTTTGTTCCCGGTGTATGAAAAAAATTGCCAATCATCGCGTTCTGTTTATTGTACAAAGATAGTTTTATTCTACAAAAATTGTTCCGATACCGGATTGTCATTTACAACGACCGCTCCAAAATGCGAAACAACTGCTCATCTGTCAGTTCTACCGGATTCCCTTTCATGCTGCTCGATACTTTTGCTTTTTCAACCAGTACACGAAAATCGTCTTTTGTCAATCCAAATTCAGACAGTGGCGGTATTTGTAAATCAGCCACCAACTCGGCTGCCCAAATAGCTGCATCGTTCGACATGGCTTTTTCGTTCCCGGTAAGGATTTTTGCCAGCTCATCAAATTTCGAGCTATCGAGTTTACTTTCCCGCACAGCCTCAATATTTTCTTCAATCACTGCCGACATCAGACAAGCACAAACGGCACCGTGCGGAATAGGGAACATCCCTCCCATCGGTCCGGCAAAACCATGCACCGCTCCCAGCTTTACGTTGGCCAATGCCATTCCGCCCAAAAGGCTGGCCATGGCCATATCTTCGCGCGCCTGTTTATCGCTGGCGTCTTTGTATGCTTTTCGTAAGGACCTTGAGATTCGTGTCAGACCTTCGCGGCAAACCATATCGATAAAGGGGTTGGCCTGGTTCGACACAAATGTCTCGAGCAAATGGGTTAATGCATCAACGCCGGTGCTGGCGGTTAATGCCGGTGGCATCGACCAGGTAAGTACCGGATCAACCACCGCAACATCGGGGTACATCTGGTTACTTCGCAAACTTACTTTCACGTTATTTTCAGGCGATTTAATTACCGAGTTTTTGGTTACCTCGGCACCGGTCCCGGCCGTTGTCGGGATGGCAATACACGGCAACGGTTTTTCAGTCAGCGGTTTTCCGCGCCCAATCACTTCCAGGTAATCGAGCAACTCGCCCTTATTGGTTACCATGGCAGCAATTGCTTTTGCACTGTCTACAACACTTCCTCCGCCAAAGCCAACAACCACATCACTTGCATGCTCGCGTGCCAGTCGTACTCCGGCCTCAATTAAATCGGTGGTCGGTTCGCCGGGCACATTAAAAATTACGGTGTCGGTTCCCGGGCTGAATTTCGCCATCAACTCTTCAGCCCGCGACGAACTTTTCCCCGTTACTAAAACTACTTTCTTCCCAAAACCGGCAACAAGATCGGGGACTTTCTCCAACGAATGATTTCCAAAAATTATTTGCCCCGCGGTTGCAAATGAAAAATTAACTGTCATATATTCTTTCTTAATCCCAACCTTCTTCGTCGGGATGTACATTATAAAATTTTAGTGCCGATCGAGGTTCAGCCATCATATCGGCAACGGTGTCGCGCCACTTTTGGTAGTGCGCTGTTTCCTTGTGTTTTGCCGGATCGTCGGCCGTGCGATACACCTCCACTAATACAAAACGTGTAGGATCGTCTTGTTGTTCTACAAAATCAAAACGGGCAATTCCCGGTTCGTTAATACTGTTTTTTGCATTCTCGATGGTGGCCGCTTTAAACGCATCGATACAATCTTCCTTTACGTGAACAAAAACGTGAACGATAAACATAGTTTTTTATTTAGCCGGGAACAAAAACTCAGCAGTTTCCTCTCCCAATTTTTATGTCATAATGAGTTCTAAATCTTCTTTTTCAGCTGGAATAAATCCTGACGACGGTCTTTCAGGTTTCTTACGCTACCAAACTGATTCAGTTCGCGCAACAAACCGATATCCACATCGGCAATCAAAATCATTTCGGTATTCGGCGTGGCTTCGGCCTTTACCCCATTTACCGGGAAGGCAAAATCACAAGGCGTAAACACCATCGACTGCGCATACTGAATATCCATATTATGCACTTTCGGCAAGTTGCCCACACTACCGGCAATGGCCACATAACACTCGTTTTCGATGGCGCGTGCCTGTGAGCAATTTCGTACCCGCGAAAAACCGTTTTGCGTGTCGGTTAAAAAAGGTACGAACAAAATATCCACGCCTTCGTCGGCCAGCAAACGGCTTAGTTCCGGAAACTCCGAGTCGTAACAAATCAACACACCAATTTTACCACAATCGGTGTCCAGCGCTTTTAAGGCATGACCTCCCTGCATCCCCCAAACTTTCACTTCGTCGGGTGTAACGTGCAGTTTTTCGTAGCGCTCGGTGCTTCCGTCGCGTCGGCACAAGTAGCCCACGTTATACAAGGTGTCGTCCACCAACTCGGGCATACTACCGGTAATTATATTAATGTTGTAGCTAATTGCCAGCTCCGAAAACTTTGAAGTAATCGCTTCGGTGTGTTTTGCTAGGTCGCGAATGGCTTCGGGCTCGGTTAAGTGGTTATTTTCGGCCATAAGCGGCGCATTAAAAAACTCGGGAAACAGGGCAAAATCGCAGCGGTAACCAGAAACGGCATCAACGAAAAACTCGGCTTGCAACATCAGGTCTTCGAGCGTTTTATAAGGTCGCATTTGCCACTGCACCAATCCCAAACGAACCACCGTTTTTGTGATCTCCGGTTTTTTTCGCGGCTTTTCATAATAGATATTGTCCCACTCCAGCAGCACCGCATATTCATTCGAGTCGGTGTCGCCTTCCAAATAACCTTTTATAATTTTTGCCGGGTGAAAATCGTTCGATATCTGGAAATTCAGCACCGGATCGTGAATCTCTTTTGTACGTACTTTCTGAATGTACTCTTTTGGCGACAGTTCATTCTGGTAAAGGTGGTAATTGGGAATCCGTCCGCCAAAGGCAATTCCTTTTAAATTGAGTCGCTCGCACAACTCTTTGCGGTAATCGTACAAGCGGCGCCCCAGTCGCAATCCACGAAATTCGGGTTTAATAAATACATCAATTCCGTACAACATGTCGCCATCAGGCGAGTGCGTGTCAAACTTATAATTCCCGGTAATTTCTTTGTAGGTATGGTTGTCTTCAAACTTATCGTAATCAACCACAATGGCAAGCGCACAACCGGCAATCTGCCCGTTTACTTTCAGCACCACCTGCCCTTCAGGGAAACGTTTAATCAGCGATTTTATATGATGTTCTTTCCAGTACGCATCGGGCATGCTCGAGTACACCTCAATCATGGCCTGTTTCAGTTCCTGGTAATCGTCGAATTTTAAATACTCCAGTTCTATATTGTCAATGTCTTGCATATTTGTTTTGGTTAAATTTTACAACCACTTTTTTCGTTTAAAATAAATCAGCAATCCGCCTCCCAGAATTAAAATAAAAATCCAGAATACCAAATAACCATATTTGAATTTGAGCTCGGGAATATATTCAAAGTTCATTCCGTAAATGCCGGCAACAAAAGTTAGGGGAATAAATATTGATGCGAAAATGGTAAGCGTTTTCATCACCTCGTTCATCCGGTTACTCATGTTCGAATTGTAAATATTCAGCTGATCCGATGTCATACTATTGTACATTTCAACCGCTTCGGCACACTGAACGGCCAGGTCGCTTAAGTCTTTCAGAAAGGCGAAATTCTTTTTCTGAAAAAACGAATCTTCCGTACGAAGCAGGGCTGCAATAAATTCCCGCATTGGGCGCACTGCCTTGCGGATGTAGTTCAGCTCTGTTTTAAAACGATAGATCTCTTCCACAATTTTCGAGTCCATGGTTTTAAAAAGCCGGTCTTCAATATCTTCCACCTGCCGGCCAATATTCTCAATCAGAATCGAATAATTATCAACCAGCGCATCCATTAAAGCATAGGCCAGGTAATCGTTTCCACTGATGCGAATCCGGCCTTTACTTTTGCGAATCCGCTCGCGAACCACTTCAAAAATATGGGCTCTTTGCTCTTGCAAGGTCAACACATAATTTTCACCCAATATCAACGTAACCTGTTCGGCATGAATCCGGTAAGCTTCCTTGTCCTGATACAGGATTTTCATAATAAAAGCATCGTAATCCTCGCCATTCTCGTATTTAGGCGACTGGTCGGTATTCAGGATATCCTCGAGCAAAAGTGTCGGCAATTTAAACTCTTCGCCAAGCTTTTTAATCATCTCTAAATCGTGCAGTCCGTAAATATTTATCCAGTTTACTTTCCCCTCTCGAAATTTCTGCTGTGCCATCTCAATCGAATCCACCGTTTCCTCCGTCAATTCATCTTTATCGAAAGTAATAAACTGAATCTCCGACTGTTCCATTTTTTGCCGGCCGATTAAAACCAGCGAACCCGGAACAGCTCCAGTTGCTTTTGAACGATCTTTTAAAAAACGTGCCATACTTTTTAGTTTATGCTTCGGGATTCAAATATTTACAGCTAACAAATCCCAAAGAATTTTAGCCAATTTAATAAATTAAATTCGCTTACACACATAACTTCCTGAGGACATATTATGTTTTTTATATGGAACAATTTTTGCTCATATTTGTAAAAACAAAAGCTATGATACCTGCCAGATTTTCTCTTTCGCTGCTGTTCTTTTGCATCCTCTCGATAAGTGTTTTTGCGCAACAGACGATTAACGGACAAATAACGGATGCAGAAACCGACCTTCCGATTCGGCACGCCGAGGTTTTTGTTTCGGGAACTACAGTAGGATGTATCACTGACAGCCAGGGAAAATTTAGTTTGCAGCCTCCGATGCGGCCTTTTGTGCTAATTGCCGACCATGTAGCGTACGAATCAGCCGTCGTACCAATTACTGGTGAAGAAAACGTGAATCTTAAATTGAATCCTGCAACTATTACTATCGGAGAGATAAATGTTTCGGCCCGGAATAAACGCAAAAAGAACCTTCGTTTTTTCTATTCGCATTTTATCGAGGAGGATCGCAACAAAATAGAGATACTGAACGACAGCGTGCTTATTTTCAATCGCGATGAAATGAAATTTGTGGCAAAAACAAACGAACCACTGATTGTCCTAAACCATATTCTGGGTTATAAAATCAAAATTATCCTTGAAGAGTTTAGTGTGATTGCGTTTGATGGTCCAAATGGAAAGCAACTGCCATTAAATTCGATGAATGGCCGGGAAGTTACTGAATTTACCGGCTACTATTATTTCGAGCCGCTTGAAAATTATTCCAGCGAAAAAGCTGAGAATTACCGCGTTAACCGGCACGACGCCTATTATGGCTCGTGCCGCCACTTTTTAAAATCGATTTACGATAACGACCTTGAAATGCAAGGTTTTAAAATTGAAACTCTAAGCCCCGAATCCGAAACTGCATTTTACGAAATTGGAGAGTACGACGACCACACAAAAGAATATGTTATTTCTGCCGATTCATTAAAAGTGTGCTATCGCTTTGATAAAAAAGGATTCCCGGTTCCGGAGGAAGAGCTTTCGTCAGGGAAGGTGTATTCGCAAAAAATATCGGTGATTCACTCAACAAATGAATCGTTTTTGATCCGGGAAAACGGGACAAGTCCAAGACTTCCTTTTATTATCGAAGGATTAATGACCATTAAAAGTATTGTAAATTCGTTACCTGAAGATTATACGCCGCCCGAACGATAAAAGCTTTTGGGTGTACATATTATGTTTTTAAGTGGTACAAATTTTGTTTTAATTTGAAAAAACAAAACCTATGATACCTGCCAAGTTTTCTCTTTCGCTGCTGTTCTTTTGCATCCTCACGACCAGCGTTTTTTCGCAACAGACGATTAGCGGACGTATTACGGATGCAGAAACCAACCTTCCGATTCGGCATGCCGAGGTTTTTGTTTCGGGAACAACAGTGGGTGTAATTACCGACACGCTGGGGAATTTCTCGATAAAAGTTCCGTTTATGCCTTGCACCTTGGTAGCGGATCATGTTTCTTACGAATCGTATATTCAAGCCATCGAAAACCAGCAACAACTGGATATTGAGCTTGTTCCATCGAATTTTTCGCTTGATGAGGTCAGCATTTCAGCAAAAGACAAACGCCGGAGAAACCTGCGGTATTTTTACGACCATTTTTTAGGTGAGTCGCCGGAAAAAACCAAAGTACTCAACGACAGTGTGCTTGTTTTTCAGCGCGACAAAATGCAGTTTTCAGCCACTTCAAACGAACCACTGCTGGTAGAAAATAACTACCTCGGCTATCGCATAAAAGTTATTCTCGATGAATTTAAGGTAATTGTGCGCGATGGTCCAAACGGGAAACAACTGGCGTTAAATTCGCCAAACGGAGGCGATGTAATCCAGCTTAAAGGTTATTACTATTACGAACCTTTAGAAGTGGAACAACCATCGAAAACTGACTATTTTGCAAAAAATCGCCGACTTAGTTATCATGGCTCGTACCGCCATTTTCTGAAATCGATTTTCGACAATAATCCCGGAGAACAAGGATATGAAATCAAGATTTTTCCGGAAGAACAGAAAGCCGCCTTTTACCTCATTGAAAATGAAGAATTAAGCAGTCAGGCGAAAGAATACATAATTCTAGCCGATAAGCTTGAAATTCACTACCGGTTTGATGAAGATGACTATCCTATTCCGGAAGAATTTTTACATGACCGCTTTACATATTCTCAACGAAACTCAGTCTTTTATCCTGTAAAAGCTCCGTTTCTTATTCGGTCGAATGGCACCAGTCCGAACCTTAATTTTGTTATCGACGGAGCTATGAAAGTGTCAAATTTTTCCAACTCGCTACCCGAAGATTATACGCCACCGAAACGATAAAAAAAATTCCACCTGAAATAAATTCAAATGGAATTTCCTGACTTCGGTCTCCCGACTTCTGACTCCCTTTATTTCTGTCTGAAATAAATTTGAATCGGTACACCGGTAAGATTAAAGTTATCGCGCAACTGGTTTTCGATATACCTTTTATACGGCTCTTTAATGTATTGCGGCAAGTTGGCAAATAATGCAAACGCCGGTGTTGGCGATGGCAACTGCGTACAATACTTAATTTTTATGTATTTACCTTTTACTGATGGAGGCCCGTATTCTTCAATTGCTTCGAGTAATACCTGGTTCAATTCCGAAGTTTTAATACGCTGCTTGCGGTTTTCGTGAACCTCCATGGCAACCTCCAACGCTTTGTGCACACGTTGTTTTGTTAGTGCCGAAATAAAGATGATCGGCACATCGGTAAACGGTGCCAAACGGTCGTGAATTTCTTCCGTCATTTTTTTGGTGGTCATGGTATCTTTGTCAACCAAATCCCACTTATTCACCAAAATAACTACACCCTTTTTGTTTTTTATGATCAAGTTCAGGATGTTCATATCCTGTGCTTCAACGCCGCGTGTGGCATCGATCAGCAACAAACAAACATCCGAATTTTCGATGGTACGTACCGAACGCAAAACCGAGTAAAACTCAAGGTCTTCGCTTACTTTACCTTTTTTGCGGAGTCCGGCAGTGTCAACGATCATAAAATCGTGGCCAAACTTATTGTATCGGGTATGAATGGAATCGCGTGTTGTTCCGGCAACATCGGTAACAATGTTGCGGTCTTCGCCAATTAAAGCATTAATAAACGACGATTTACCCACATTTGGGCGTCCCACAACCGATAGGTGAGGCAATTCGTGCTCTTCTTCCAACGAATCACGATTCGGGAATTTGGCAACCAGGGCGTCCAGCATATCGCCGGTTCCACTTCCGGTCATCGACGAAACACAATAAATTTCGCCCAATCCCAATCCGTAAAATTCCTGTGCGTCCAGAATTCTATTGTGGTTATCAACTTTGTTTACAACCAGAACGATCTCCTTTTTGCTGCGACGTAAAATATTCGCAATGGCATCATCCAGATCGGTAATTCCGGCTTCCACGTCAACCACGAACATAATTACATCAGCCTCATCAATGGCCAAATGCACTTGTTTGTTGATCTCGGCTTCAAAAACATCCTCCGAGTTAACCACATAACCTCCGGTGTCAATCACCGAATATTCAACGCCAATCCACTCACCTTTTCCGTAATTACGGTCGCGGGTAACCCCTGCCGTTTCGTCAACAATGGCTTTTCGCTGTTCTATCAAACGGTTAAACAGTGTTGATTTCCCAACATTCGGGCGTCCTACTATAGCTACTATTCTGCTGCTCATTTTTTCTAATCTTTTTAAGGGCTAAAGCCCATTTTAACCGGAGGCTTCAATTTCTCCCCGACTTGAAAGTCGGGGCTAAGGATAGCTTTTTAAAATACATCCTACTCCGGTCTTCCGTCTTCTGACTTTTTAAAATTTATCGTATCCAAATTGTTTCAACTGACCGTCTTTTTCGCGCCAGTCTTTGGCTACCTTCACATACAATTCGAGGAAAATTTTCTTGTCGAAAAATTCTTCTGCATCAGCACGTGCTTCTGTTCCCACACGTTTTATACTTTTTCCCTGATGACCGATGATAATTCCCTTCTGGCTATCGCGCGAAACATAAATTACCGTACGGATATTGATAATTTTCTCCTCTTCTTTAAACTCTTCAACTTCCACTTCAACCGAGTATGGAATTTCTTTTTGATAATGCAAAAGAATTTTCTCGCGAATAATTTCCTGCATAAAAAAGCGCTCGTTACGGTCGGTTAATTGGTCTTTCGAGAAAAAGGCCGGACCTTCGGGCAAGTGATCCAAAATACGATCGAAAATAGGTTCGATATTGAATTTTTCCAGCGCCGAAATCGGGAAAACATCCGCTCCCGGAAAAGTGTTCGACCAGTGATCGTAAAGTTTTAATACTTCTTCCTGGTTCGACAGATCGATCTTATTCAGCAACACGATAACCGGCATGTTCGACTTACGTACTTTCTCGATGTACACCGGATTTTTGTCCACCTTTTCTTTAACATCGGTAACAAAAAGAATCACGTCGGCATCGATCAAAGCTGTATCAACAAACTTCATCATCGATTCCTGAAGTTTATAACTGGGCTTCAGAATACCGGGAGTATCGGAATAAACAATCTGGAAATCTTCGCCACTTACTATGCCTTTAATGCGGTGGCGCGTGGTTTGCATCTTTTGGGTGATGATAGACAGTTTTTCGCCTACCAGTGCATTCATAATTGTTGATTTACCCACATTCGGGTTGCCAACAATGTTCACAAATCCTGCTTTATGTGCCATTATTTCAAACTATTAGGTGTTCCTTCCCTTGCGGGAATTCTCTGTTATTTTCTAAAAAATCGGCACAAAGATAATCGAATTCAACAAATTGCGCTCACAACGGCATAATATTTTGATTTTCAAGGCAAAAGTTTCACACAGGCATTCGTATTCATAATCGCCTTTCCTTTGATTTCAGGCCGATTTTTCGTAACTTAAATGATCCGACAACTTTACTAAAAAAACTTACGCCATGGATTCAATTGCTTTTTGGGACAAGGTTGGAATCTCCGTACGCGCACGAAAAATTCTTCAAAAATTATTGGCCGAAAATCCGGTGCTCGAAAAAATTGTCCGAAATGCAAACAACGTAGTTGAAATTCACGAAGCTTTGCGCAACTGGGTTTTGCCCATTTTAAAACGCAATCCGGCTGCCGAAAGTTATTACCGGGGTACATCGGCTGATGAAGAACTGGCGGAAAAACTCTCCTGGCAAGATCTGGCGGCTATTCGTATTCTGGATTATATCGACAATGCCGGCAAAGAATTTCCCGACCAGAATATTGGCGGGCAATTGGCACAAACAAATCCGTTTAAAGTGCTTTGGCTGGCAACGCATAAAGGAATCAGCGGAGCAGAACCGGCTTTTTTCGAAGACATGCTGCAACTGTTTCGGCAGTTAAATGATACACAAATTCGAACACACCCAACTAAAAACCATGTAGAAAATTGGATGCAAAAATATCCTTCGGGACTTAATCCGGTGGTGGAAGATTTGCGGCAAGAAAACAAAAAGCGGATCATCCGGATTTTGATCGAAAAAATCGACAATGGCGACATTTCAAGCAAAAGATATTCGTTCGAATCGGGTTTAAGTTTTGCCGAAAAAGAAAAGCTGATGAATGAATGGTGGCTGGATAGTAATTTTCATCTGCGTTTTGCCATTCGTTCTCCGGAATTGCTAAACGAAATGCTCGACTACACGCTTACCGAAGAAACGATGAAAGTGCTGAAAAAAGCCCGGAGAAAAGGCATTCCGTTTTTTGTAAATCCGTATTATTTGTCGCTGTTAAATTCATACATACCAGATTATGTTGTTGGTGCCGACATGGCCATGCGCTGTTATGTGATTTACAGTAAACAACTGGTTGAGGAGTTTGGAAAAATTGTTGCTTGGGAGAAGGAAGACAAAGTAAAACCCGGCGAGCCAAATGCTGCGGGCTGGCTTCTGCCGTCGCACAATATTCACCGGCGCTACCCAAAAGTTGCCATTTTTATTCCCGATACGGTTGGCCGTGCCTGTGGTGGTTTATGTGCCAGCTGCCAACGGATGTATGATTTTCAGAGCGGGCGTTACAATTTTAATCTCGACAAGTTGAAACCTGAAAAATCGTGGAAAGAGCGCCTGCCCGAATTACTCGATTATTTTAGAAACGACGCCCAACTTCGCGACATTCTGATAACCGGAGGCGACGCTTTAATGAGCAGCGATAAAAACCTGAAACAAATTCTCGACGCCGTTTACAACATGGCTTTGGCAAAAATCGAGGACAATAAATCGCGTGCAGAAGGAAAAAAATATGCAGAAATTGTACGAATCAGAATAGGAACGCGGTTGCCGGCTTATTTGCCACAACGTATAACTCCCGATCTTTGCAAAGTTCTTTCTACATTTAAAAAGAAAGCAAAAACGGCAGGCATAAAACAGTTTGTTATTCAGGCGCACTTCCAGTCGCCAATGGAAATAACCTCAGAATCAAAACAGGCCGTTCAGATACTACTTGAATCGGGATGGGCAGTTACCAACCAGGAAGTTTTTACCACCGCAGCTTCACGACGCGGACACAGCGTAAAACTCCGCCAGGTTCTGAATGAAATCGGAGTGCTTTCGTATTACACGTTTACCGTAAAAGGGTTTAAAGAAAACAAAAGCAACTTTACTCCGAATTCGCGCCTGATGCAGGAACGAATGGAAGAAAAGATCTTTGGGACGATACCTGAGAAAGACATGGATTTTGCGCAACATCTTTTGGTTCATCCTTCAAAAATTGTAGAGAATATCAAATTCCTGCACAGAGAAACGCAACTGCCTTTTTTATCTACCGACCGAAGCATCCTGAATTTGCCGGGAGTGGGAAAAAGTATGACTTTCAGGACCATAGGAATTACACGCTATGGCCGACGAATTTTGGAATTCGACCACGACCCTACGCGCGTCCACAGTCCGATTATTCATAAAATGGGAAAAGTAATTGTCATCGAATCAAAATCGCTCGACGAATACCTGGAACAGCTGGAAGAAATGGGTGAAAACCGCGAAGATTACGACGGCGTTTACGGCTACACCATTGGGCACACCGAACCACGGATGGCCATGTACGAATACCCGGAATACGACTACCAGGTAACCGAAGAAATTTCGAATCTGGAAATTTAATCACTGATTTTCTTTCACGTACTTCATTACGTTTATAAAAGAGTCGCTGTAAAGATCATCGCTGTTTTCGCTTACATACTGCAGCAGTTGTTTGTGTACATCTGCTGCGGTATTTAAATAACCACCGCCCACACTGTGAAACATAAATACCACAATTGTTCCATTCGCTTTGGCTTCCTCAATTTTTGCAATCAGGTCGTCAACCTGCGGATCAACTGACATAAAACTTGGTGTTTTCCAAGTTTTATATCCATCCATCGTCTCCGGGATTGAGCCATCGCAACGCGCAGCTACAAATATATTTTTTACTGAATCGGTAAAATCCACTCCGTTGGCCACAAAATGACTACAGGTGTAGCCGTATGATCGATCAGTATTTCCATCGATTGCTTTTAATAAAGTGTTGGCAGTTTTTAACTCGGCAACAATTTGGTCGGGCGTGTATGTTCTCAGATCGTACTCGGGTTTTACCCAATCCTGCCCGGTTCCGTCGCAGGGGTGAAACAAGGTGTGGTTTCCCAACTCGTGGCCTCGTTTTGTAATGGCACGCCACTCTTCGGTTCGGTTATATAAACTTGGAGAATTGCCGGTGCAGAAAAACGTTCCTTTTAAACCGAACTCGTCCAATTGCGGCACGGCAACATCCAAATGGCAATCCAATCCATCGTCGTAGGTAAAAACGACAGCCGCTTTAGCACCGTTTGGCCATTTAAACTGTGCGCTTGAGCTGAGTGCAAAAACAGTCAGCAATACTATCAAAAGTGTTCTCATAGTTCCAAATCTTCTATTAATTCAGCACCCAATGTTCCTGATCCAATTTCGCGAACTTCGCCGGTCATTCGGATTTCCCAGTCTTCATCAATTTCAATGGCCAGATTTCCACCCGGCATTTTTATGGTGAGGTTTCGTTCTGTCAATCCTCGTTTTACTACCGTGCAAGCCACTGCACACGACGAACTTCCTGATGCCAGTGTCCAACCGGCGCCGCGCTCCCAAATCATCACTTCCACTTCGTTTGGCGAAACCACTTTTGCAAACTGTACATTTATGCGGTTCGGAAACATCGGATTTGTCTCAATCTGCGGTCCGAAAGTTTTTATTTCCTTTTCATCCAGTTCATCTTTTAAAACCACACAATGCGGATTGCCAACCGACACACAATTTATTTCGTATCCGCGGTATTCCAGTTCCAGCGTCTCACCAATGCATTCCTCTTTTTCGCAAATAACAGGTATTTTTTTCGATTCGAAAATCGCTTTTCCCATGTCCACTTTTATGGTAAAAGCTTTGTTGTTTTTCTCCTCAATTACCTCAGCTCGCACCAGTCCGCCGGGTGTTTCTATGCTGAATGATTTTGATTGGGCAAAACCATAATCGTACAAATACTTGGCAAAAATCCGCAGGCCATTTCCGCTTTTTTCGGCTTCCGAACCATCGGGATTCAGAATACGCAAACCAAAATCTGCTTTCTCGCTCGGCACCTTTAAAAGAATACCGTCGGAGCCAATTCCAAAGTGAACATCGCAAATACGAATTATAGCTTTTTCTGTTAATTCAAAAGTTATCTCATCCTGGTTTAAAACGATATAATCGTTCCCCAGGCCGTGTGACTTTACAAAGAAGTTTTGCATAATTGAGTTATTGTTTGGGCAAATGTATCAAACCCGAGGCAATTCTGGAATTATCCGAAACTTTTTTCATCGATACAAAACAATTGAGCTCTCTGTTTAGAAACGAAACTCGTATTTCAATTTACCCCTGAATCCCCTAAAGGGGACTTGCCCTGCTCCCCTTTAGTGGCCGGGAGTAAAAACAAAAGGCAAGATTCAGCCCAACGGTATGGAGTCATATTTCGTAATTTTACGCCACGTAATTTTACGAAGTCACCTTAAAACAACCATGCATTAAATTAATCTAAATAACCACAAACGAATTCGCCGTAAAAATACTTGCCGATAGTTTTTTTTATCTTTACGCTCCAATTTGGAAAACATTATAAAATAGACAGATATGGCAAAAATTAACGAGAATTACCTGAAACTTCAGGCGGGGTATCTTTTCCCGGAAATTGGACGTAGAGTGAGCGAATTTATCGATGCCAATCCCGATAAAAAAGTAATTAAAATGGGTATCGGCGATGTTACCCAACCATTGGTTCCCAGTGTTGTAAAAGCTTTTCACGAAGGCGTTGACGAAATGGCCAAAGGCGAAACTTTTAAAGGTTACGGACCGGAACAAGGATACGCTTTCCTGCGCGAAGCCATTGCAAAACACTCGTACCAGGAAAAAGGTATCGATATTTCTGCTGATGAGATTTTTGTTTCTGACGGCTCGAAATGCGACACCGGAAATATTCAGGAAATTTTTGGCAACGACAATAAAATTGCAATTTGCGACCCGGTTTACCCGGTTTATGCCGACACAACGGTAATGAGCGGAAAAACAGGCACATGCCAGGCAAACGGTCATTACGAAGGAATAATTTACATGCCTTGTACAAAAGAGAATGGCTTTATTCCTGAGCTTCCAACGGAAACTCCTGATCTGATTTTCCTTTGCTACCCAAACAATCCAACAGGAACAGTAGCTTCAAAAGAAGAATTGAAAAAGTGGGTTGATTATGCTATCGAAAAAAATGCGATCATCCTTTACGATGCGGCCTATGAAGCTTTTATCACCGAAGATGGAATTCCACGTTCGATTTACGAAATTGAAGGTGCCAAAAAAGTTGCCATCGAATTCCGCAGTTTCTCAAAAACAGCAGGTTTTACCGGAACACGTTGCGCCATTACCGTTATTCCAAACGAGTTGGTAGCTTACGATTCAGAAGGAAAAGCGCACCAGGTAAAAACATTATGGAACCGTCGTCAATCGACCAAATTCAACGGCGTTTCTTACCCTGTTCAGAAAGCAGCAGCTGCCATCTATACCGAAGAAGGTAAAAAAGAGGTGGAAGAAGTAATTGCTTACTACCTGGAGAATGCCAAAATTATGCGTGAAAGTCTGGCAGAAATTGGCTACGAAGTTTACGGTGGTGTAAATGCGCCTTACGTTTGGGTGAAAACCAAAAACGACATGACATCGTGGGACTTTTTCGATAAAGTACTAAACGAAGCAAATTTGGTTGGAACTCCGGGATCCGGTTTTGGTCCTGCAGGTGAAGGTTATTTCCGTTTTTCAGCTTTTGCCGACAGGGAAAATGTGCTGGAAGCGATGGAACGTGTTAAGAACTTAGCGTAACAATAGATCATATAAAGAAAAAACCGGACTGTTCCCAGTCCGGTTTTTTTATGCTTTAATCGTTCTTCTATTCTTAATCTTAACGCGATTTTCTTCCCGGATAAACTTTTAGCGCCTCAGTTAAAATCTTCAAACAAACGGCCAAATCTTTTTTGTTCAGCACATAAGCAATTCGTACTTCATCCTGCCCTTTATCGGAGCCGGTATAAAAGCCCGAAGCGGGTGCCAGAAACACAGTCTGTCCTTCGTACTGAAAATCGGATAATAACCACGCACAAAATTTATCAGCATTGTCAACCGGTAAACGTGCCACAGTATAAAATGCTCCCATCGGAATTGGCGAATACACACCATCAATTCGGTTCAGCCCGTCGATCAAAAACTTTCGTCGCTGAACATACTCGTTGTAATTATTCAGCATGTATTCCGGATCGGCATCCAACGAAGCTTCGGCAGCAATTTGCCCGATAAGTGGCGGACTCAAACGTGCCTGGCAAAACTTCATCACATTTTTCTTCACGGCTGCATTTTTGGTGATCAGTGCACCAATCCGCAAACCACATTCGCTGTAACGCTTCGATACAGAGTCGACCAATACAACATTCTGCTCAATTCCTTCCAGGTGAAACGCAGAAATATAAGGAGCGCCAGTGTAACAAAACTCGCGGTAAACCTCATCGGAAAACAAATACAGGTCGTATTTTTTCACCAGGTCGCGAATGGCATTCATTTCCTGCTGCGTATATAAATATCCGGTTGGGTTATTCGGGTTGCAGATCATTATCCCCTTGGTTTTTGGGGTGATCAGCTTCTCGAATTCTTCGATATCAGGTAATACAAATCCTTCCTCAATGTCGCCCGGAATCGATTTAATCTTAGCTCCGGCCACAATTGCGAAAGCTTCGTAGTTGGCATACGCCGGTTCAGGTACAATAATTTCGTCGCCCGGGTCGAGACAGCTCATAAAAGCAAAGGTTACCGCCTCGCTACCTCCCGATGTAACAATGATATCATCGGCAGTTACATCAATATCAAATTTGTGATAATATTTCGCCAGTTTCTGACGGAACGATAAAATTCCTTCACTCGGAGTATATTCTAAAATTTCCCGGTCGATCGACCGGATGGCCGCCAGTGCTTCAGGAGGTGTAGGCAAATCGGGCTGTCCGATGTTTAAATGGAACACTTTAACCCCTTTCTCTTTAGCTTCATGAGCTAACGGAGCTAATTTCCTGATTGGGGAATCAGGCATTATCCTTCCTCGGTCTGATACTGTCGGCATGTTATATAATATATTTTACAGGCAGGCAAAGATAAGATTATCAATCTGAAAACAATAATCTAAAAATTCAGACAAATTAATATCTTATTGCAAAATTAACTTGCAAATCATAATTATATGATGTCATACATGTTACTTTTACAATAAATTGTTGCAAATCCTGAGAATATATCATGTTTTAGTCACAAATAGTGGTCTATTTTTGAACTCAGAAAAAACTCAAATATTTACTAAAATGATAATTGGAGTACCAAAGGAAATTAAAAATAACGAAAACCGTATTGCACTAACACCTGCCGGTGCTGCGGAGTTGGTTAAACACGGCCATGACGTTTACGTTCAGGCCGGCGGTGGTATGGGCAGCGGTTTCCAGGATGAGGATTATATTGGAGCCGGAGCCAAAATGCTTCCAACTATTGAAGATGTTTACGGCATTGCCGAAATGATCATCAAAGTAAAAGAACCGATCGAAGAGGAATACAAGCTGATTAAAGAAGGACAAATCCTTTACACTTACTTCCACTTTGCATCGTGCGAGCCGTTAACTCACGCCATGATTGCAAACAAATCGATTTGTTTGGCTTACGAAACTGTTGAGTTGCCCGATCGTTCGCTTCCATTGCTTGTTCCTATGAGCGAGGTTGCCGGTCGTATGTCAATTCAGGAAGGTGCAAAATACCTGGAAAAAACTTACGGTGGTTACGGTGTACTTCTTGGTGGAGTTGCCGGAGTTCTTCCTGCCAAAGTTTTGGTAATTGGTGGTGGTATTGTTGGTACCGAATCAGCAAAAATGGCTGCAGGACTGGGTGCCGATGTTACGATTATGGATGTATCGTTGAAACGCCTGCGTTACCTCGACGATATTATGCCGGCCAACGTAAAAACCATGATGAGCAACGAATACAACATTCGCGAAATGGTTAAATCGCACGACGTTATTATCGGTGCTGTTCTTATTCCTGGTGCAAAAGCGCCACATTTGGTTACCCGCGATATGCTGAGCACAATGAAACCGGGTACTGTTTTGGTTGACGTTGCTGTTGACCAGGGCGGTTGTTTCGAGACAACTAAAGCAACAACACACGCCGATCCTACTTTCGTTATCGACGATGTATTGCATTACTGTGTTGCCAACATGCCGGGTGCTGTTCCACGTACTTCAACAATTGCGTTAACTAACGCTACTCTTCCTTATGCTATCGAGATTGCAGGCAAAGGATGGAAGCAAGCATGTATCGACAACGAGCCATTACGCAAAGGGCTTAATGTTGTTGACGGAAAAGTGGTTTACAAAGGTGTTGCTGAAGCTTTCGATCTGCCGTTCGAAAGTGTTGAAACTGTTCTCTAAAAACCAATACAGAATAATTTCAAAAAGCCTTTCCCTTTTATTTGGGAAGGGCTTTTTTATTTTACACTCGATACAAATCAAGGGTTGAAAATTTCTCGGAGACAATATGATTTTCTCCCTTTTTAACCTCTATCCTGAAGGAAGAAAGCGAGAAAATCCTTGATCATCCTTCAGGAGTTGAGGTAAAATCAAGGATTTTTATCCAAATTATAATTCAACCCGGGATTCGCATTTATAGCATATTTGTATATTTAATGCAGAATATTGCTGAACATGGACAAAACCAAAGAGAAAATTTACGAGATTATTTTTGAGGCCGACACGCCGGGCGGCAAACTTTTCGACGTGGCACTCCTGTTCATCATTATTGTCAGCGTTGCACTGGTGCTGCTGGAAAGTGTTCCTGCCATCCGCAATAATCATCAGCAATTATTGCGTATTTTGGAATGGTGTATTACCATTATTTTCTCCATCGAATACATTCTGCGTGTTGCCATTGTAAAAAAACCATTGCGTTACATTTTTAGTTTCTATGGCATTATCGACCTATTATCGGTTTTACCTACCTACATTGGACTGGTCGTTGTTGGGTCGCACAGTTTGGTGGTGATTCGAATACTCCGATTACTTCGTGTTTTCAGGATTTTAAAACTTACACGTTACACCGAGGCAGGCCGTTCGCTGGCAAAAGCCCTTTGGCACAGTCGCGAAAAAATAAGTGTTTTCATCTTTTTTGTATCCATGCTGGTTATTATTATCGGAACTGTAATGTACCTTGTTGAAGGCCCTGAACATGGATTTACCAGCATTCCAAAAGGAATATATTGGGCAATCGTAACACTTACTACCGTTGGCTATGGCGACATCAGTCCGGGAACACCGCTGGGACAATTTCTGGCCAGCGTTGTTATGATTATGGGTTACGCCATAATTGCCGTTCCAACGGGTATTGTTACTGCCGAGATCATCAATCCCACCACTGAAAAAAATACACAGGTTTGCCCACAGTGCCTGCATCCATCGCACGACGACGATGCTGTTTTTTGTAAGAAATGCGGTACACGAATCAATCCATGACATAAAAATAGTGATACCCTCACTCGGAGTGAGGGTATCACTAACCATGTTCCGTTAACAACCTCATTGCAATTGTGAATATTTAAATTCCGGAAATCGGAAGCAGTTCTTTCTGAACGATTATTTTTGTGAGAAATATTTGAAAAATGAGGCAGTATTTAGATCTATTGGAAACCATTTTAGAAAAGGGAGCGGTTAAAGAAGACCGCACGGGAACAGGAACAATCAGTCGCTTTGGGCACCAAATGCGTTTTGATTTGAGCGAAGGTTTTCCGATGGTAACAACAAAAAAACTGCACCTGAAATCGATCATTTACGAGCTACTTTGGTTTTTGAAAGGCGACACCAATATAAAATATTTGCAGGATAACGGGGTACGCATTTGGAACGAGTGGGCCGACGACGACGGCAACCTCGGGCACATTTACGGTTACCAGTGGCGAAGCTGGCCAACACCCGATGGCGGCCATGTTGATCAAATCTCTCAGGTAATTGATGCCATAAAAAATAATCCTGATTCGCGACGCCATTTGGTTAGCGCCTGGAATGTTGGAGAGCTCGACAAAATGAATTTGCCGCCCTGCCACATTCTTTTCCAGTTTTATGTTGCCGACGGGAAATTGTCGTGCCAGTTGTATCAACGAAGTGCCGATGTATTTTTAGGTGTACCTTTTAACATTGCATCATACGCATTACTAACGATGATGATGGCTCAGGTTTGTGATCTTGAACCGGGCGATTTTGTACATACTTTTGGCGACGTTCACATTTATTCCAATCATGTTGAGCAGGTAAAACTGCAACTTACACGCGAGCCTTACAAACTGCCGGAAATGAAAATCAATCCGGATGTAAAAAGTATTTTCGACTTTAAATTCGAAGACTTTGAACTGGTTGGTTACCAGTCGCACCCACATATTAAAGGAGCTGTTGCCGTTTAAAATCTATTTAAAATGACAAATAAAATTCAAAAGAATATCTCGATAATCGTTGCCATTGCCGAGAACTTTGCCATTGGCAAAAACAACGACCTGCTGTTTCATTTACCAAACGATTTGAAACGCTTTAAAGAAATTACCAGCGGCCACACCATTATTATGGGGCGTAACACTTTATTGTCGTTGCCAAAATGGCCGTTGCCAAATCGCCGGCACATTGTAATTACCGATAAACAAGACGATGTTTTTCCCGGTTGTGAAACGGTTTTTTCCATCGACGAAGCCATTGAAAAAGTGAAAGATGAAACGGAAGCTTTCATCATTGGCGGAGGAATGATTTACAAACAGTTTTTCCCTCTGGCGGGCAAACTTTACCTTACGCTGGTACACCAATCTTTTGATGCCGACACATATTTCCCCGAGGTTAATTATGCCGAGTGGAACGAAATAAAACGCGAAGATCTGCACGACGAAAAGAACAAATTTGACTATTCTTACCTTGATTTAGAACGAAAATAATTTTTGCGTTTGTAGCTTATTGAGCTACTCAAATTTAACATCATGAGAAAAAAAACTGCTTTGGTTGTGGCGCTATGCGCTGTCAGCCTGTTTTTGTTTGCCCAAAAACCACTGATAAATCTGAGGTACGAGCAAAATTACACGCCCACTTACGACGAAGTAATTGAAATGTTCCAACTGCTCGATTCGAAGTATGAAAATGCAACATTCGTTGAAAATGGTTTTACCGACATTGGAAAACCATTGCACACCTTCGTTATAAACAGTGAGCCCGAGTTCAATCCTGAAACAATAAAAGCGCAGGGAAAATCAGTTTTGCTCATTAACAACGGTATTCACCCGGGCGAACCGGAGGGAATTGATGCCAGCCTGCAGTTTGCCGACGATATTCTCCGTAACAAAAACGGGATGCAAAAGTGGCTCGACAATACTGTTATTGTTATCATTCCGGTGTACAATATTGCCGGACATCTGAACCGCGGGAAATACAACCGCGCCAACCAGGCTACACCATACGAAACCGGTTTTCGTGGAAATGCAAAAAACCTGGATCTGAACCGCGACTTCTCGAAATGCGATTCAGAGAATGCCCGGTCGATCAATAAAATTTTCAACCAGTGGGATCCCGATGTATTTCTGGATACGCACACTACCAACGGCTCGGATCACCAATACAGCGTCACCTGGATCACACCTTTCCCTGATTATTTTCCACCGGCACAAGAGCAGTTTCTACGCAGCCAAATGATTCCCGACATGTTTGAGAAAATGGATGAAGGCGAATACAAACTCACGCCATACGTTAACTGGCTGAATTACGAGCCGCTGTCAGGAATCCTTCTTTGGCAAGACTCGCCAAGGTATTCGTCGGGTTACGCGAGCCTTTTCAACAGTTACGGAATGATGACAGAAAATCACGTGTATAAAGACTTTGCCGACCGCGTAAAATCGTGCTACCAGTTTATCGTTGCACTAAGCGAGTTCACCTCAGAAAATTCGGAAGAAATTATTTCAAGCCGCAAACAAGGAACGGAAGAATTGCTGGCAATGAAAACTTATCCTATCAGCTATAAAGTTGATACCAGTAGTTACAGCACATTTACTTTCGACGGTTACGAAACCAGCGAAGAAATTATTGATAAAGTTACCGGCCTGCCACGCTTTGGCTACGACCGCTCGAAACCACTTTCGAAAGAAATTCGCTATTACGACAGCTACAACACGGTAGAAGAAATTACCGTTCCGGAGTACTACGTTCTTCCACAAGGCTGGATCGAAGTGATTGAAAGATTACAGCTGAACGGAATAGAAATGGCACCGCTAAAAAATGATACAATAATGGAAGTGACTGTTGATTATATCGATGAATATTCGAGTCCGAAAAATCCTTTTAACGGTCATTATTTCCATAACGAAGTGACTACCCGCAGCGAGGTCCAGCAAATTAACTATTACGCCGGCGACCTGCTGATTCCAGTTCGCCAGAATAGAATGAAATATATTTTGGAAATGCTGGAGCCCAAAGCAATGGACTCATTTTTCCGCTGGAACTTTTTTGATTCAATTCTTGATCAGCGAGAATATTTCTCGTCGTATGGATTTGAAGAAAACGCGCTAAAATATTTAAATGAGCATCCGGAATTCAAAAAGCAGCTGGAAGAAAAACGCAAAGCTGATCCGGAATTTGCAAAGAACCATCGAGCACAATTAAGCTACATTTATAACAATACCGAATGGGCCGAAAAAACCTTCAAACGTTACCCGGTAGCAAAAATCTATTAAAAGTAAAAAAGGCTTGATTTCTAATAAATCAAGCCTTTTTTATTATGAAAGCAGTTTTCCTAAATTCGCAAACTTGTTGTTGTAATCTTCAACCGAAAGTTTGATCACCTCGAGCGCTTCATCGTGCCCGTAAGTTGCCGCAATTTCAGTGTTCGAATCAACACCCGGCATATCCTTGTACGTAAGGAAATAATGCTCCAAACGCTGGATTACAATTTCAGGTACTTGTGCCACATCGGTAAAATGACCATAAACTGTGTCGTTATCCAAAACTGCAATAATTTTATCATCAGCCTGGTCGCCGTCAATCATTCGGAAACCACCAATCGGACGAGCAGTTACCAGCAAATCACCATGTGCCAGATCTTTTTCAGTTAGCACACAAATATCAATCGGGTCGCCATCTCCTTTTATTCCTTTTCGGTTCACTTTCTCCGAACAGTATTCGCCAACTTTGGTACCGCAAAAAGTTTGCGGAATAAAACCGTATAAAGCCGGAACTACATTTGAGAATTTTTGTGGCCGGTCAACGCGCAGATAACCACTATCCTTGTCAATTTCGTATTTTACCGTATCAGTTGAAACCACTTCGATAAAAGCGGTTAATTCTTCGGGGGCATTTTGGCCAATTGAAACGCCGTGCCAGGGGTGCGATTTATAACGCAATCCCATCAATCGTCCGATGGGATCGGAAAGTCTGTCTACCATCTTAGTTAAATTATGTTTTACTATTTCAAACCAATAGTACGACTTTTAGTTCATACTAATCGCCACAAAGGTCATTAAATTTTTGTTACGCCACAACTGTTTCGGCTCTATTTCCAGCTTTATCAACAGTGACCAGCGTAACATTGTCCGGCTTATCAAGTGTAATACTAAACGGCTGGCTTTTTAACAACTGAGGTTTGTGCTCAACCTTACCCAACAACTCACCATTCTGTAAAACTTCATAATGCGATATTGGCTCCTCATCTGCCAGCGCGGTGTTCCAGGTTAATTTACCATCCATAAATTTTACATCACGCGGAGGAGAAAGTTTCTCTTTCTCAATCACCTGAAAATAATTACTTCCGGGTTTCACGCTTTTGGCGTGCTCTTCAATTCGTTTTCGCTCTGCAGCGCTCATTCCATCAGGTTCTATCTGCGAAGCATAAAAGTTTTGTACCAGCTGGCATTTCATCGGATCATCGTCGATTTGCCCGATTCCGATAATCAAGGTATGCACTCCAGGCGTTGTTAGCGAATATTCGATAAGTGGTTTGCTCGGCAACTCGTCGGTACCCACTTTACGGAAAACATCGGCAGGCGTTTGCGACCAGCGCGGTTCTTTATGGTACATGGCAGCATCGGCAAAAACTTTCATACCGATTATTCCCATTCCTTTGGCTTCGGCAATCGGGATGACGTTATTCTGCATGTTCATTTTGGTTTTGTCGTTGGCATTTATCGATACCAGCATTCCATCCAAAATGCCGTATTCATCGCGCTGAATCATATCCATCATCGCCGGCGGATGAGCATGACCGGAAAATCCTATATGTTTGATCAGCTTTTCATTTTTCGGATTCATTCCTGTCAGGTTGGTGCCGTCGCGTAAATCGCGAAGTGCCACAAGCGCCCCAAAATTTCCATCCGGATCGAGCGGTGTTTCCAGCCCTTCGTAAAGCACATCAACTTCAGCGGCATTATTTAAAGTGTGGCACAAAACCATATCGAGATAAGCGCCATCCGGGTAATAACCTTCTCCATCGCCAAACAACTGCGTTAACGATCGTTTTACATCGTCAACCGCACACTTTACATTTTCTCCGTTCGACCAGTTGTTAACTCCTTCCCGCTCGGACCAGCCCGGTTTTCCCCAGCGCATAGCTGTTTTACTTGTCAGCCAGATTGACTTTCGCAGCGCTTCGTTGTAACCATCTGCCCCGGGAATCAGGTTCAGGTGTTTAAAAGCTTTATGGTAATTGAGTTGGCTATCTGCATAGAGGTTTGACGTATCGAAATAGTTAACGCCCAAATCAAATGCTTTAAGGATAATTTTTTCAGGCTCAACATCGTCGGGAGTCCATTGAATCGAGGCCTGCCCTCCAAGACCAAGTGTGGTTACATCAAAGCCAAGTTTGCCAAAAGGGCGTTTCATTGGCTCCGGTAATTTTTCGGTATTGCAAGCGCCAAGCGACATTGCAGAAACCGCAGCGGTTGTTGCTGCCGAAACTTTGATAAAATCTCTTCGGGAAACTGGATACTTTTTTGATTTAGTCATGACAAGTTGATTTTGATTTCTATAAAATTAATGGAAATCAATTGAACTACCTAGCGTTAAGTCAATTCTTAAGTTTCGGGTACGTCATTCCGAACTTGTTTCGGAATCTATATTATTTAAAAGATGCTGAAATAAATTCAGCATGACGTGTCAAAGTTATACAGCCGACTTAACATTTGTATCCAGGTCCAAAACTACGTTAGCATAAAACAGAACGACACTAATAACTCACAAATCCGGCAAGCGCATAAACCAATGCAGCCTGCCAGTTAATTGCAATTTCGTTTTTGCTGTACGAAGCTTCTTTATCCTCCCAATCGGTTGCCGAGTGGCCGCCGCCAACGAGATATCCCGGCCAGGGCGCCTCAATATTATCGGCTCCTGAGCGGCGGTCGTGCGGATGCATCGGCGGATTGATTCCCAAACCGGTAACGTACGATCGATTATAGTAATTCTTCCCGAAAATATGATCGACAATACCAATGGCCGCTTGTTTATATTTTGGGTTTGGCTGAATCAGATTCGCCACCTGTAAGTTTAACGTTTGGCGGGCAACAGTTCCGTTGCATCCCCAGTAATATCGTCCACCAAGCGCACGCGAATACACATCCGTTTTCCCTTTTTCAACAATGGCATCAGCATTGGCAACAATATTCTTTCTGATGTTTTTTTCCACCTCCGAATTTTTCCCCTCTCGCGAAGAAAGTGCGTACGAATACATCGCCAGGTTCGATACATTTTGCCAGTCCCAGTCTTCTTTTATTTCATAATCGATGGCGGCTGCACGTTTTTCAAAGTCTTTAAGACAAGCTTCATCGCCGGTAGTTGCCCAAAGTTCGGCAGCTGCCCACAAACGATCATCCTCATCTTTCGACTGGTAACCACCGGTTTCAAAATCACCTTGCTCAAAACGTTTATACTCCGGGCTTTCCTGCAGAAAACGATAACTCACCCAGGCAGCATCCAAACATTTTTGTGCATACACCGCATCGTAGGGTTTAAAGTAGCGGGCTGCCATAGCCATTATTCCCACAAAATCGGCAGTTGCCGCCGAACTCCATTCCGTAAAATAGCGCTTGGCATCATCATCGCTGGCCATTATAAAACCTGAAAAATTGGTGCGTGTAAGTTTATGTGAAACCCTGCCCGAACCATCAGGATACTGCATTTTTAAAATCCAGTCGGTTTCCCATTTTAGCTCTTGCAGAAAATCGGGAAACCCGGGTGCTGTTTCGGGAATATCCAAATCCATTTTTTCCAGCTGAGGTTGAAAATGTTCCCACGCATAAAACAAAACTCCCATTGAGATCCCTGCATTTACCACATATTTTCCGTGGTCACCGGCATCGTGCCAACCTCCTGTTCCGTCGCGTTTCGAACCTTTTTCTCCAATATAGTCTTCAAAGGCATCATCCAGGTGACAAACATCCTGATGATAATGATTGCCGGCGAACTCGCCATCAACGGCCATTCCGCAGCGCCATAAATAAAAAGCGCGCATACTTGTTACTGCTGCAAAATTGAATGCATCGTTTGCTATTGAAAATTCATCCGATCGCCCAACTCCGGGTACCTCCAGGTAATAACTACCCGATTTTTGAACGGCTGAAAAATCAACTTTCCAGACTTCCTGATCTACATCTTTCTGATAGCTTGGCCCGGTAGTTTCTCCTTCAAAAACAATGTCTCCGGTAGAAACAGAAATAACTTTAAACGCAGTGCAGGATTGCGAAATAACAGCCGTTTTAGGGCCATCAGTTAGAAAACCCAGCGAGTTTAAATGAATGTTTTGTGCGAACAGTGTTGGAATAATGCTCAGGCAAAAGAGCACCAAAAGAACAGGCTTCTTCATTTTGTGGTTTTATTGATTTAGACCACTAAGATATAAAATTAGCTTATTGTTTAAAAGACAGAGTGCATGATAATAGTCCGGGGCTTTATAGATATAACATATACAGCACCAGGCTCGTTTTATACGTTCAGCGGTTACAAACCGCTGAACCCTAATATCATTCTGCGCTAATCAGCGAAATCTGCAAGCAATTTCTTCTCAGCGGATATCAGCAAAATCAGTGTTATCAGTGTTCCAAAACATTTTCGAGTGATAGCCTCACTTCGAGTGAGACCATCACCAGGGTGCGGTTACCCACCCCAGTTCTCCCGATCCAGACTGCGGTAATGAATGGCTTCCGAAAGATGATCGGCCTGCACATGCTCCGCACCCTCGAGGTCGGCAATGGTACGCGATACTTTTAGAATACGGTCGTAAGCACGGGCCGAAAGACCAAGGCGATCCATTGCATTTTTAATCAGGTTATTACTTTCATTGTCGAGCACTACATATTCGCGTATCAGTTTCGAGGTCATTTGTGCATTGGCGTAAACTCCCTGATGTTCAGCAAAACGTTTCTCCTGAATTTTCCGGGCAGTTAACACCCGATCGCGAACGGCCTCACTATTCTCCGACGATTCCATTTCCGACAATTTTTTGAACGGCACGGGAACTACTTCCAGGTGAATATCGATACGATCGAGTAGCGGCCCCGAAATTTTATTGAGGTATTTCTGCACCACTCCCGGCGCACAAACACACTCTTTTGTGGGGTGATTGTAATATCCACACGGACACGGATTCATGGAAGCCACCAGCATAAAACTTGCCGGGTATTCCACCGAAAACTTAGCCCGCGAAATGGTAATATTCCGGTCTTCCAGAGGCTGGCGCATTACTTCCAGCACTGTTCGTTTAAACTCGGGCAATTCATCCAAAAACAAAACGCCATTGTGTGCCAACGAAATTTCTCCCGGTTGTGGATAATTTCCGCCGCCAACAAGCGCCACGTCAGAAATGGTGTGGTGCGGACTCCGGAACGGCCGCCGTGTCATCAATGATGTTTCTTTATCAATCTTTCCAACCACCGAATGAATCTTAGTGGTTTCCAGTGCTTCTTTTAACGAAAACGGAGGCAATACCGTAGGAATCCGTTTCGCTAACATCGTTTTTCCTGATCCGGGAGGGCCGACCAAAATTATATTGTGACTTCCCGCCGCTGCAATTTCCAAAGCACGTTTTACATTCTCTTGACCTTTTACATCTGAAAAATCGAGCGGATTATTATTCACCTGTGCATAAAACTCAGCGCGAGTATCAATTACCGTTTGTTCCAAACTTCCTTCGTCGTTTAAAAAGTCGATTACTTCGCTGATATTCTCTGCTCCATAAACTTTCAAGCGGTCGACAACGGCAGCTTCGCGTGCGTTTTGTTTGGGCAGAATCAGGCCTTCAAACTCTTCTTTTCGCGCATTAATAGCGATGGGCAAAACGCCTTTTATGGGCTGTAAAGTTCCATCGAGAGATAGTTCGCCCATTAAAACATACTTCGATAATTTACGTGATTAATTTGCCCCGATGCGGCCAAAACAGCGGCAGCCAGCGGCAAATCGTACGCCGATCCTTCTTTCCGAATATCGGCCGGAGCCATGTTAATAATGATTTTCTTTTTAGGCCATTTGTAACCATTTAAGCGCAATGCAGATTCAATGCGTTGCTGACTTTCTTTCACAGCACTGTCGGGCAGGCCAACAAGCAGGAATTTAATTCCGGTGGTTACATCAACTTCAATGGTAATAGTAGTGGCATCGATTCCAAAAACTGCGCTTCCGAAGGTTTTAACTAACATAAACGGGGATATTATTGATAATCAGCTAAAATTAATGATTTTACCCGACATTAAAAATTGTATTGTTTACTGAATATTACTTTACTTTCGCGCACCAAGCGATTTACCGGCAAGTTGCAACAGAATGCACTACTTTTGCAATGGTATTCAATTAAACTTTGAATGAGCAGCATGAAAGATTCAGTAGCAGATGCACAGTCGGCCGGGAATACTCTTCTTGAGATCGGTGCATTATTAATGAGTTCAGGAGCCAGTACACACCGCACACGCGTTACGATGAAAAGAATTGCCCAAAGCCTCGGGTATGGAATAGAGTTACTTATTACACAACGGGCTTTGATGCTGACCATTATTGAAAAGGATCAGCAGTACTTCTTTAGCCGCATGAAACGAATCTCTCCGCTTCACCCAAATTTTAAAATGGTAAGCGGAATCAGCCATTTAAGCTGGAATGTAAAAGAACAGAACTGGGGAGTTGAGCAGATAAAAGACGAATTACAACGCTTAAAATCGCTACCCAAATATCCACGCTGGTTACTGTTAGTAATGGTAGGTGCTGCCGGTGCCGGCTTCTGTAATCTTTTTGGTGGCGATGCATTAAACATGGGCGTTTCGTTTATTGCAACTGTTGCCGGGCTTTTCGTTCGGCAGGAAGCTGCACGCAAAAATTTCAATCCCTATCTCTGTGTGTTTTTTGCCGCTTTGGTGGCATCGTTTCTTGCGGGATTATCGGAACATTTCGAAATTGGCGCCGATCCCGAGAAAGCCGTTGCAACGTCGGTGCTTTTCCTGGTTCCCGGAATACCACTGATAAATTCGGTAACCGATATGATTGACGGCAATATTCAAAACGGTGTTGTTCGGGCGATTAATGGATTAATGATTGCTTTTGCAATTGCATTCGGACTTTTTACTTCAAGAATGATCTTAAATTTCTGACATGATAGTACTCGAAATACTAACAAAAGCTTTTTGGTCGGGCATTGCAGCCGTAGGTTTCGCCATTCTTTTTAATGTGCCCAAACGTACACTTTTCCCCATTGGAGCAATGGGTGCCATCGGCGGATTTATAAAATTTGGCAGCATGTTTTTGGGAATCGGAATTGTTTTAGCATCGTTTATCGGCGCATCACTCATAGGAATTATCAGCATACAAATGGCGCATATGAAAAAAAGCCCGCCACTGATTTTTTCTATCCCGGGAGTGATTCCAATGGTACCGGGAGCTTTTGCTTACCGGATGATGTTAGGATTTATCGCACTTATTGATCTTGAGGACAAAGACGTTTATATACAAACACTTATCGATACAGTTAACAACGGTGCAAAAATGATTTTCATACTTATTTCGCTGGCTATTGGCGTATCGATACCCATGTTGATCAGTAGAAAAGAAACGATAAAAAAATTGAAGGAGACTACGAATTAGAGCGTCGTAGTTCGCGAGGTAGAAGCTAAATTCGACTAATATAACTTCTTACGTTTTACCAGATAAGAAAATAAAACCTCTTTAAAATCTTTGTTGATGTCGGCTTCGGCCAAATCGATTTGGTATTGCCCGCACTTTACTTTCAGGTCTTCGAAATAATCGCTAACCGTATTGGTGTAATGCTCTTTTACTTCCGATGGATTGAACTTAACAACCTGCCCACTCTCCAAATCAACAAACTTGTGCGGACGATTACTAAAATCGAATTCACGCTCTAACGAATGATCGGTTACATGAAAAAGAATAACCTCGTGTTTGTTGTAACGCAAGTGTTGCAGTGCCGAAAACAACTCGTCGTTTTTCGAGCTGTCGAGCATGTCGCTGAAAATAATTACCAGCGACCGTTTATGAATATTCTCGGCAATTTGGTGAAGTACCTGCGTGGTGTTGGTGGTTTTTCTCAAACTGGCATTTTCGGGCTGAATGAGCTCCGAAAGTTTTCCGTACATCACTTCGGCATTTACCGATGAAATTCGTGGCGAAGAATGAAACTCAATTTCGTCGGAAAAAAGTGTCAATCCAACTGCATCGCGCTGTTTGCGCATCAGGTAAATAAGTGCGGAAGCCGTGTAAACCGAGAAAGCCAGTTTATTGTGTAAATGCTTTTTCCCTTTTGTATAAGGGAACAACATGGATGAAGAAGTATCGACAACCAACTGACAACGCAGGTTGGTTTCCTCTTCGTACTGTTTTACGAAAAGTTTGTCGGTTCGAGCATACAATTTCCAGTCGACGTGTTTGGTCGATTCACCTTGATTGTACAACCGGTGTTCAGCAAATTCAACCGAAAATCCATGAAACGGACTTCGGTGCAAACCGGTAATAAAACCTTCAACAACCTCGTGAGCAACCAGCCCCAGATTATCGAAACGGTGAAATTGTTCTATGTCGATCAGGTTCTTCAAAATGATGAAAAGAAAAGCGATGTCGTTTTATTGAACACCCTTCGATTCGGCTCAGGGTGACAGTCAGACAGAGCGAAGTCGAAGTCTGGTAATTCAAAATAAAAACTGTCATTTCGGGTAGCAAGAAAAGCCGGATCTTTTATTGAAAAAGATTTCTCCTCCTGCGTCGTCGAAATGACAGCTCAGATAAAAATGCTATTACAGCAGCGCGTTAAGCTTGTCAACAAAAGCTTGTTTTGGAGCAGCACCAACTTGTTTGTCAACCACTTCGCCGTTTTTCACAAACAATACTGTAGGAATGTTTCTGATTCCGTATTTCATTGCTACATCCTGGTTGTTGTCAACATCAACTTTGCCAATCACTGCTTTGCCTTCGTACTCAGCAGACATTTCTTCAACAATCGGTGCAATCATTCTGCAAGGGCCACACCAAACTGCCCAAAAATCGATCATCACCGGTTTGTCCGAACTCATTACCAATTCTTCAAAATTGGCATCTGTAATTTCTAAAGCCATATCACTATTTTTTATTATTGTATATCGTTTCTCAGTTCTACAAAACTAATTAATTCTGTAACTCATTTCCGGTTGTTCATCAAAAAAGTTCAGAAAACTATCCAAAGGATTTACCCTTGTAGTTCTTGAAAACATTTCAATGTACATATTGTTCTCGGGATCAAAAACATTAAACTTCAGCAGCGCCTTTCCCTTGTATTCACCGGCCATCTGATCGACACGTTTTACGAAGTCTTCAGTCAATGCTTTTAGCGGCACGTTAATAGTTAAACTTTTAATGTATTTCTCGCGCACATCGTCGAGCAGTTCAATGCTGTTCACTTTGTACTCGTAAAAATCGCTGTTAAAACGCTGTTTTACCGAGCCTTTTACCATAATAAAAATTCCCACTTTGCAGAACTTACTAAAGTTTACATAGTCATTCCCAAAGAAGAAAAGTTCTTTTGAATCGGTGTAGTCCGTAAGCGTCATAACGGCATACATATTTCCGTTTTTCGACTGCCCCTCGCGCGCTGCAGTTACCATTCCGCCAAAAGTAAAATCCTTACCCTGATATTTCGAGATATCGTTGTTCAGGTCTTTCAGCGCCACATCTCTCGAGCAGAAATTGGTAATTTCCAAACGGTAATCGTCGAGCGGATGTGCAGTTAAATAAATACCGATCAGGTTCTTCTCTTTCTCCAGCAGAATTAGTTTTGCCCACTCGTCAACTTTTGGAATTGGCGGTTTTTGAATATCCTGTCCGCCTCCCATTCCACCAAACAGACTTTGTTGTGCACTGTTTGCTTCAAGCTGAACGCGGTTACCATATCGAATCAGTTTTTCGATAAAATTGGTATCGTCGTTTTCATTTTCGCCGGCAAAAAAGCAACTGCGGTTTACCCCTTCCAAATTTGTGAAAGCACCTGCCATTGCAAGCGCCTCGAGGTTCTTTTTGTTAACGGCCTGTAAGTTTACGTGCTCCACCAATTCGTAAATGGTTTTAAAATGACCGCGTTCGTTACGCACGTTAATAATGTGCTGAACCGCTCCGGAACCAACCCCTTTAATAGCCCCCATTCCAAAACGAATATCGCCTTCTTTGTTTGCCGTAAATTTGATAAAACTCTCGTTAATATCCGGGCCAAACACATTTAAGTTCATGCGTTTGCACTCGTTCATCAACTTGGTGATATCGACAATATTATTGAGGTTTCGGCTAAGGTTGGCAGCCATAAACTCTGCCGGATAATGTGCTTTCAGGAAACCGGTTTGGTAGGCAATGTAAGCATAACAAACCGAGTGCGATTTGTTGAATGCATACGAAGCAAACGCCTCCCAGTCTTTCCATATTTTATTAATTACTTCCTCAGTATCTTTTCCTCTGTTTTTGCATTCGTCAACAAACTGCCGGTTGGCTTTACAACCATCAACAAACTTAACTTTAAGCTTTTCCATCACCGACATAATCTTTTTACCCATCGCCTTACGCAGCGTATCCGAGTCGCCTCGGGTAAAGCCGGCCAGCAAACGCGAGAGTAACATCACTTGCTCCTGAAAAACGGTAATACCATAGGTGTCGCTCAGGTATTCTTCCATCATTGGCACATCATAATCCACTTTCTCCCGACCGTGTTTACGCGCAATGTAATTCGGAATGTATTCCATTGGTCCCGGACGATAGAGCGCGTTCATGGCCACCAAATCTTCAAAGCGGTTTGGCTTCAAATCGCGCAGGTGTTTTTTCATTCCGTCCGATTCAAACTGGAAGATAGCCGTGGTTTCGCCATGACTAAAAAGCTCGAATGTCTTCTCATCATCGAGCGGAATTTCGTTTATCGGCACTTCAATTCCTTTCGACAGTTTGATGTTTTCCAGACACTCTTTTATAATCGACAAGGTTTTCAACCCCAGGAAGTCCATTTTCAGCAAACCGATGTCTTCCACAAAACGACCATCATACTGCGTTGTTAGCAGATGTTCTTCGTCTTTGGTAGGCATCAACGGAATATGATCGGTCAGCGGATCGCGACTGATCAGGATTCCACAGGCATGCACCCCGGTATTTCGCACCGATCCTTCCAGCTTTTCAGCATAAGTCAGCGTATCAACAACCAATGGAATAGGTGAATCTTTTTCCCGTGCCAAATCGGGACTTTCTTTAAAAGCCTTTTTGAAACTCATTTTCGGAGCCTCGGGCACCAACTTTGCCAAACGGTCGGCTTCGGGTAATGGCAGTTTTAACACACGCGCCACATCACGGATCGACGACTTGGTAGCCATCGTACCGAATGTACAAATGTGCGCCACTTTGTCCTGCCCGTATTTGTCGGTAACATATTCCAGTACCAGTTGTCGCCCGTCATCATCAAAGTCGATATCGACATCGGGAAGCGATATACGGTCAGGGTTCAGGAAACGCTCGAACAGCAGGTCGTATTTAATCGGGTCGATGTTGGTAATTCCGGCGCAATACGATACTGCCGCACCGGCAGCCGATCCACGTCCCGGACCAACGATCACGCCGTTATCTTTTGCCCAGTTAATAAAATCCTGTGTGATAAGGAAGTAACCGGGATAACCCATTGTCTTAATGGTATTCAGCTCAAAAATCAGGCGTTCTTCCACACTTTTTTCAAGCGGGTCTCCATAACGTTCTTTTGCCCCTTCGAAAGTAAGGTGCTCCAAAAACGCCGATTCCAGTTTCACACGAATTACCTTATCGTATCCGCCAAGGCGTTCGAATGCCGAATCGCCAAATTCCTTGCGCAAATCAGCCTCTGAATATTTCTCCTTAAAACCTTCTTCTGTTCCAATTTCTTCAGGAATGGGGAACACCGGCATAATCGGCGAGGCATTCAACTCAAAAGGCTCAATTTTTTCGGCAATTTCGTTGGTGTTTGCCAGCGCCTCCGGAATGTCTTTAAAAAGCTCATTCATTTCGGCCTGCGTTTTAAACCACTCTTGTTTGGTGTAACGCATCCGGTTCGGATCGTCGAAATCTTTCCCGGTATTTAGGCAGATCAACAAATCATGCGCTTCTGCATCCGATTCGTTTGTGAAGTGAATATCGTTGGTAGCAATTAGTTTCACACCCAACCTTTTTGCCAGCGGAACCAGTTGCTTATTTACTTTTACCTGCCAGTCGTAAACCTCCTCGCGTTCGCGTTGCGATTGCGCCGGATGTCGCATCAATTCCAGGTAGTAATCCTCGCCAAACAGGTTTTTATACCAGAGGACGGCCTCCTCGGCTGCTTTAAGGTTATTGGCCATTATATGCTGCGGAATCTCGCCTCCCAAACAGGCCGACGATGCAATCAATCCTTCGTGATGTTTCTCGAGCAGCTCTTTATCAATACGCGGTTTATAATAAAAACCGGTTGTGCTGGCAGTCGATATTAGCTTGATCAGGTTGATATATCCTGTTCTGTTTTTTGCCAGCAAAATAAGGTGATGCCCCGAGCGGTCGACCTTATCGCTTTTATCTTTAATCGTGCGGGAAGCCACATAAGTTTCACACCCTAAAATCGGTTTAATCTCAGCCTTCGAACAGGCGGCATGAAACTCTTTGATACCAAACATTGATCCGTGATCGGTTAAAGCCAAAGCCGGCATATTATCCGATTTTGCTTTGCCTACCAGGTCGCTGATGCTGGCAGCTCCGTCGAGAATTGAGTATTGCGAGTGTACGTGTAAATGCGTAAATGGAACCATAAAAACTGTGCTAAAAAAGTTTTTAAAGATACCAATTCTCTCCCCCTTATGCAGGTGATGTTAATAATTTTTGATGGAATTTTTGGAGCAAAAAAAAGCCCTGATGTTCGATCAGGGCGCTAGTCAATATTTTCGGCGATGAGCTTTGCCAGTTGCTCCATTTCCTCTGGAGGGAATTTTGTTTTGTCGGCAAAGTTCAGCAAATCGTGTTCGCTTTGCATGGGCACCAAATGAATGTGTGCATGTGGCACCTCAAGACCCAAAACCATTACTCCTACTTTTTTGCAGGGAACAGCTTTTTCCAATCCTTTGGATACTTTTTTGGCAAACATTTGTAACCCGGCGTAGGTTTCATCATCCAAATCAAAAAGGTAGTCTACCTCTTTTTTCGGAATTACCAAAGTGTGTCCTTTTGCAGTTGGGAAGATATCGAGAAAAGCAAAGTAATTCTCGTCCTCAGCTACTTTGTAAGAGGGGATCTCACCATTGATAATTTTTGTAAAAATGCTTGCCATTATTTTTTAAAGTGAAATTTCTACTATCTCAAAAGGTATAACTCCTGACGGAACTTTAATTTCAACCACATCGCCAACTTTTTTGCCCATCAAACCTTTGGCAATTGGCGTTTCTACCGACAACTTTCCCTCTTTCAGATTCGCTTCACTTTCGGGAACCAAAGTATACTGCATGGTAGCATTATTCTTTTTGTTCTTGATCGTTACTTTATTCAGAATCTGAACTTGTGATGTGTCAATTTTCGACTCGTCGAGAATACGAGCATTGGCCACTTTATTTTTTATCTGGGCAATTTTAGCTTCAAGCATACCCTGGGCATCTTTTGCTGCATCGTACTCGGCATTTTCCGAGATATCACCCTTTTCAATGGCCTCGCCAATCTGCTTCGAAATTTTTGGGCGCTCAACAGTCATCAAGTGCTCCAGCTCTTTCTTCAGCTTTTCTAATCCGTCTTTCGTCAAATATGTTACTTCGGACATTTTGTATCCTCCTTTATTTAATTGTTTCGCCTTTAAGTAGGCATAAAAAAATAGAAAGAACCCCGATTTGCCCGGAACTCTTCCTAATGCAAAATTATATAATTTCTTGAATATTAAAATATTCTAAGCAAAAAAATATCGAAAATGGGTGATTTTTACGCAGTTAGACATATTTTCTATTGATAATCTCACTATATATCACGGCTTTCTTCAGCGAAAACTTCTCGCCCATTATCAACACCCCCTTTTTCGATTTTTCTGTCCGTTTCATTTTTGGTTTTAGCGGCGCCGATTTTTTTGCTTCGGTACTGTATTCGAATTTTGGCTTAGCCTCCCGAACCGGCTCAGGTTTTACTACTTCCTCCTGAATAACCTGCGGCTGCGGCTGGTAAGGAACATCTTCATTGTCATCCATCAGCATCTCCCAAAAATTCTGCGTATCGTCGGCCGGAGGAGCTGGTTGTCCGGACGCGGCATTCTTTTTACGCGTTTTATTTAGGATGCCAAAAACGGCAACTATAAGCGTCAGTATGATAACAACTATATCATCCATAATTTTCTATCAGCAATAAATTGTACTTTTGGCTGTTCAGTTTATAAAAGTACGAAACGCGCACGGAAATAAAAACTTTCGCGTTAAAGAATAATAAAACAAAGTTAGCATCATGCAAAATAAGAGCAACAGCAGGAAGTCGGTTTATTCAGGGATGAAGTATTTGTTTCTTATTACATTTACTTTTTTTATGTATTCGTCGTGCAACGAGATCGATTCGGAAATTCCGGATGTTTGGGTAGGGTTAAATATCGACCTTAACCTTTTTAACGAACTAACCGTGCCGGGCAACTCGGCCTATTTCCCGAACCAGGGATTTGGAGGCGTTATTATTTATTGCGAAATAGAAGGCTCGTATTATGCTTTTGATGCGGCTTGCACCAACGAAATTAGTCCATCATGCAGGGTAGCAAACGAAGGCGCTGTAGGAAAATGCTCGTGTTGCGAATCGGAATTTATTTTTATTGGAGGAACACCAACAAAAGGTCCGGCAGCTGCTCCGTTAAAACAGTACAACACTTCGCTTAGCGGAAATATGCTCCGCGTATACAATTAAAAATGGGCTCCACAAAAGTGAAACCCATTTTCTATCTGATAAAATTTCTTTTTAATATCTGTAGTGCTCCGGCTTAAACGGACCTTCTTTCGAAACGCCCAGGTAAGAAGCTTGCTTTTCGGTAAGCTCAGTCAATTTTACACCAATTTGTGCTAAATGCAAACGGGCAACTTCCTCATCCAGCTTTTTTGATAAAGTGTAAACACCAACTTCGTAGTTGTTCTCCCACAAATCAATTTGTGCCAGCGACTGGTTGGTAAACGAGTTACTCATTACAAACGACGGGTGTCCGGTAGCACATCCGAGGTTCACCAAACGACCTTCGGCCAATAAATAAATGCAATGTCCATCTTCGTAAGTATATTTATCAACCTGTGGTTTGATGTTTACTTTTTCGATTCCCGGCCATTTTTCCATTTTGGCAACCTGAATTTCATTGTCGAAGTGGCCAATATTACAAACGATCGACTGATCTTTCATATTTGCCATGTGCTCGGCAGTGATTACATCGCAGTTTCCGGTAGTGGTAACATAAATGTTTCCTTCAGCCAATGCATCTTCCATCGTTTTTACTTCGAACCCTTCCATGGCCGCCTGCAACGCACAAATCGGATCAATTTCGGTAACGATTACACGCGCTCCATAACTACGCATCGAGTGTGCACAACCTTTACCAACATCGCCATAACCGGCAACAACAACCACTTTCCCGGCAATCATTACATCGGTAGCACGTTTAATACCATCGGCCAGCGATTCGCGACATCCGTACAGGTTATCGAATTTCGATTTGGTTACCGAATCGTTAACATTAATGGCAGGAACCAGCAATTCGTTTTTCTCAGCCATCTGATATAAACGATGTACTCCGGTTGTAGTTTCTTCCGAAACCCCTTTCCATTCGGCTACCGTGCGGTGCCATTTCTGATTATCTTCTTTTAATGTTGTTTTCAGCAACTCAAGGATTACTTCTTCTTCTTCGCTTGACGCTTCAACATCCAAAACACTGGCATCTTTTTCTGCAGCATAACCTTTGTGAATCAACAAGGTAGCATCGCCACCGTCGTCAACAATCAATTGCGGACCTTTTCCATCAGGGAAACTCATTGCTTCGCGGGTACACCACCAGTATTCTTCCAATGTTTCACCTTTCCAGGCAAATACAGGAACTCCGGCTTTTGCAATCGCCGCCGCCGCATGATCCTGTGTTGAAAATATGTTACAGCTTGCCCAACGAACATCTGCTCCAAGGGCAACCAAAGTTTCGATTAAAACTGCAGTTTGAACAGTCATGTGCAAACTACCCATTACACGCACGCCGTCGAGCGGTTTGCGCGGGCCAAACTTTTCTCTGATGGCCATTAATCCCGGCATTTCTTTCTCCGCGATCTCAATTTCTTTTCTTCCAAAATCGGCCAATGAAATATCGGCTACTTTGTAATCTAGTTTTTCCTGAACTGACACAGTCATATCTTATTACTTTAATTTTTTCAAATGAAACACCTCTTAGCGAGGTACCAAATTCACTTTCATAATGATGAAAAACATTCATCAAATGCATTCAAATATCCCGATGAGCTGCGCTATCGGGATTCGTTCAACTTACATATTTCAATACACTACGTTTTTGAAATCTGAGTTTTACGAATAAAAAGGCGTGCAAAAATAACAATTTCTGCCACAAAAAAGTTGAAAATCAATGATAAGGATTAGTTACCAAGGTCGGAGAAGAATTTAACGCGCATCAACCGAATGTCATCTTCCGAGTATTCTTCCTCGCCTAATTCATCCAGGGCGTCCTGAATAGAGTCGGTTTCAGCCTCGCGGAAATATTCAAAAATATCTTCCTGATGATCTTCATCGATCACATCTTCAATGTAATAATCGATGTTTAATTTTGTGCCCGAATTAACAATCGCTTCCACCTCGCCGATCACATCGCTTACTTCAATTCCTTTTGAGTCGGCAATATCTTCAAACGACAATTTGCGGTCGATACTCTGAATAATAAACACCTTCATTTTAGATTTGTTGGCCACGGTGCGCACCACCAAATCTTCAGGGCGTTCAATCTCATTTTCATCCACATACGTTTTAATCAGCTTCGCAAAATCTTTACCATAGCGTCGGGCTTTTCCTTGCCCAACTCCCTGAATATTTTGCAACTCTTCAGTAGTTACAGGATATTGAATCGACATATCAGCCAACGACGGATCCTGGAAGATTACGAACGGCGGCAAATTGTGCTTTTTGGCAATTTTTTTTCGCAAGTCCTTTAACATGGCAAACAACTGTGGATCGCCACTTGCACCCCCCGATGGAGCACCTCCTGAACTTGCCGAGTCATCCTCTTCTTCATATTCGTGGTTTTTCACCAACATAAAACTATGTGGTTTTTCCAGGAACTCGTGTCCTTTCGGTGTCACTTTCAGCAAACCGTAATTTTCAATGTCTTTATTGATAATCCCGGCAACCATCGACTGGCGGAACACGGCATTCCAGAAACGTTCGTCGTGTTCTTTTCCTGTACCAAACGATTTAAGCGTGTAGTGCTTAAACGATTTTATGGCAGCCGTACTGTTTCCAATCAGGATGTTGGCAATATGGTCGCCTTTGTATTTCTCATTTACTTCAAGAATCGCTTTCAGTGCGGTAACAATTTCATCTTTCGCTTCAATCTGCTCTTTCGGATTCAAACAGTTATCGCAATTCCCACAATTATCAGTTCTGTAATGTTCGCCAAAATAATGCAATAATATAATACGTCGACAAATGGCCGACTCGGCATACGAAACAGTGTCGAGTAAAAGTTGTTTACCTATTTCCTGCTCGGCAACCGGTTTTCCGTGCATAAATTTCTCCAGCTTCTGAATGTCTTTATAACTGTAAAAAGTAATGCATTGACCTTCGCCACCATCGCGGCCGGCACGCCCGGTTTCCTGATAATAACCTTCCAGACTTTTTGGAATATCGTAGTGAATTACAAAACGCACGTCGGGTTTATCGATTCCCATTCCAAAAGCAATAGTAGCTACAATTACATCCACTTCTTCCATCAGAAATTTATCCTGATTTCCCGAGCGGGTGGCGGCATCCATACCAGCATGATAAGCAAGAGCTTTTATACCGTTCACCTGCAGGGTTTCGGCCAGCTCCTCAACTTTCTTCCGGCTCAGACAATATATAATGCCCGATTTACCTTCGTTTTGTTTTATGAATTTTATGATCTGCGTTTCGGTTTTCACCTTCGGACGCACTTCGTAGTAAAGATTCTCGCGGTTAAATGACGCCTTAAAAACCTTTGCATCCAAAATGCCCAGGTTCTTTTGAATATCGTGCTGAACCTTTGCAGTTGCGGTAGCAGTAAGTGCAACAATCGGCGACTTGCCAATTTCTTCAACAATTGGTTTTATGCGTCGGTACTCCGGTCTGAAATCGTGTCCCCACTCCGAAATACAATGCGCCTCATCAATGGCGTAAAACGATATCTTTATTTGCTTTAGGAATTCAATGTTCTCTTCTTTTGTCAACGACTCGGGAGCAACATAAAGTAGTTTTGTTTTTCCGGCCAGCACGTCTTCTTTTACCTGAGTGATGGCTGCTTTCGATAGCGAAGAATTCAGAAAATGAGCAACGCTGTCTTCGGCATGTGTTCCACGAATCGCATCTACCTGATTTTTCATCAGGGCTATTAACGGAGAAATTACAATTGCCGTGCCTTCCAAAATCAAAGCCGGTAACTGATAAATTAACGACTTTCCACCTCCTGTTGGCATTAACACAAAGGTGTCTTTTCCATCCATCACACTTTTAATCGCCTCTTCCTGTTGCCCTTTAAAACGGTCAAATCCAAAAAAACGCTGCAACTCTTCTGCTAATACAACTTTTTTACTCATATGTTCAATCTCCCAAATTCTGTAGCATAAGCAAATTCTAAATTATTAAAAGTAAGCAAAATGGCAATACAATTTAATAAATTTTATATTTTAAAATTTGATGTATTTAATAGAGACTAACATTATGTGAAAAGTTTGAGCAGTGCAATATATAAGTAATATTTGAGATTTTAAATGCGAAAAATTCGTGTACATTTGTGAAGTTTTTTTGAAAACCAGAATTCATGAGCGAAGAACGTACTACCAAAAAACAAGGGGAAGAAAGTTCGAAGGGAGAAATGTCCTTCCTTGAACACCTGGAGATACTTCGTTGGCACATTATCAGGTCGTCTGCGGCCATTGTTATTTTTGCCATCGTTGCATTTGTTATGAAATCGTTTATTTTCGATGTGGTCATTCTCAGTCCGCGGATGCCCGACTTTTGGACTAACCGTATGTTCGCCAAGCTGGGCGACCTTGTAGGATCGGAAGCCGTAAAAATTAATCAGGTACCATTAAAAATGCAGAGTATAAAAATTGCAGGGCAGTTTTCTACTCATATTATGGTGTCGATTATTGCAGGTTTTATTATGGCCTCGCCCGTTGTTTTCTACGAATTCTGGCGTTTTATAAAACCTGCTTTATACGAAAACGAACGTAAACATGCCGGTGGTGCTGTGTTCTTTACATCAATACTATTTTTAATGGGTATTTTGTTCGGTTACTATTTAATTGTGCCGTTATCCATTCACTTTTTAGGAACCTACCAGGTAAGTAGCGAGGTAGAAAACACGATTAACCTCCGATCGTATATCGGGTCGGTTACATCAATTTCGCTAGCTGCCGGAGTGGTTTTCCTAATTCCAATCTTCTCTTACTTCTTAAGTAAGGTAGGAATACTCACACCACAGTTTATGAAAACATACCGACGACATGCCTATGTTGTAATGTTGCTGCTTTCGGCAATTATTACTCCACCCGATATTTTTAGCCAGGTAATGGTTTGTTTCCCGCTGGTTTTCCTTTACGAAATTGGAATTGTAATCTCAAGGCGCGTAGTTAAAAATCGTGAAAAAGAGATGGAAGCCATGTAATTCCGTCAAAAATTGACGTTATTTGAACCATTATGATTCTTCGAGCAGAAAATATCGTTAAAAAATACCGAAAAAGAACCGTAGTAAAAGGAGTAAGTTTTCAGGTTGAGCAAGGCGAAATTGTGGGTTTATTAGGTCCTAATGGAGCCGGAAAAACCACGTCATTTTATATGATTGTTGGGTTGATTCAGCCGTTTTCAGGAAAGATCTTTCTTGATGACAAAGACATTACAAAACTTCCGGTGTATAAACGTGCGCAGCATGGAATTGGCTACCTGGCGCAGGAAGCATCGGTTTTCCGCAAACTAAGTATTGAAGATAATCTTCGTGCTGTTTTGGAAATGACCGATTATTCAAAAGAGTACCAAAAAGAAAAATTGGAAACACTACTCGACGAGTTCAGTTTAAACCATATTCGAAAAAGTAAAGGTATTCAGCTTTCGGGTGGTGAGCGACGCCGCACAGAAATTGCACGCGCACTGGCCATCGATCCGAAATTTATTTTACTTGATGAGCCGTTTGCCGGTGTTGACCCGATTGCGGTTGAAGACATCCAGCAAATTGTAATGAAACTGAAGGAAAAAAATATCGGTGTGCTGATAACCGACCACAACGTACATGAAACGCTGCGAATTACCGACCGCTCGTATCTCCTTTTCGAAGGAAATATATTAAAAGCAGGTAGTGCAGATGAGCTCGCAGCCGACGAAGATGTGCGTCGTGTATACCTTGGTCAGAACTTCGAATTGCGCTAAAATACATTTTTTGCAAATTTTTTATTTTTTTGTTTGCAGATTAAAAAATGTTTCTTTCCTTTGCAGCGCTAAAATAAAAACGGCGCTTTAAACGAAAAGCCAACCGATTTTAGCTGAGAAAAAAATCCTGAAAAAATTTGGTCGATTACAAAAATGATGTATTTTTGCAGTCCCAAAATTAAGGGAGTTAAATAGGAAGGCCCGTTCGTCTAGGGGTTAGGACGCCAGGTTTTCATCCTGGTAGCAGGGGTTCGAATCCCCTACGGGCTACTAATTTTTAAAAAAGAGAGAAAGAAAGAAAATGGCACATCATAAGTCAGCATTAAAAAGAATTCGTCAAGACGAAAAGAAGAGAGTACACAACAAGTACTACGCAAAAACTACACGTAATGCGATTAAAGCTTTGCGTAATGCTACTGATAAAGCTGAAGCAGAGAAAATGTATCCTTCAGTTGTTGCTATGATTGATAAATTAGCGAAACGCAATATCATTCATAAAAACAAAGCTGCAAACTTAAAATCGAAATTATCCACTCAGGTTAATTCGTTGTAAGAAGAGAAAAACCACATTATATAGAAAACCTCTCCGAGTTTCGGGGAGGTTTTTTTGTGTTTCATAATCCCGTATGTTCTGTAACTATAATTTAGTATTTCAGAAATTACTAATTATAATTAATTTTAGGATAGAACTCCGGGATAAATGGGTGAATACAAAAAACTAAATATAAAAGACTGGGCTGTTGAAGATCGTCCGCGCGAAAAATTATTGAGCAAAGGACCGCGGTCGCTAACCGATGCAGAACTTATTGCCATTTTAATTGGATCGGGCAATATTGAAGAAACAGCCGTAGAACTCTCCAGGCGTATTTTAACTTCTGTTGAAAATAACCTTAACGATCTGGGCAGAAAAAGCATCGAATATCTAACAAAATTTCAGGGAATTGGCGAAGCAAAAGCTGTTACCATTGTTGCTGCTTTAGAACTAGGAAAACGCCGGAAAGATGCCGATGTATTCAATAAAAAACAAATAACCGGAAGCAAAGACGCAGCTGATTATTTTATGCCAATGCTTGGCGATTTGAATCACGAAGAGTTTTGGATTTTGCTGCTCAACCGTGGCAACCGGATTATCGACTCGTTTATGGTGAGCCAGGGCGGAATTTCGGGCACCGTAATCGATGTGCGACTGATATTAAAAAATGCACTTGATAAAATGGCCAGTGCCATTATTCTCTGCCACAACCATCCTTCGGGAACCATGCAGGCATCAAATGCCGATCTGAATATTACCAATAAAATTAAAAGTGCGGCTGAAATTATGGATATAACTGTGCTCGACCACATTATTGTTGGGCAGAACAGTTACCTGAGTTTAGCCGACGAAGGAATGTTAAACTAATAAATCGAACGAAAATGATACTTTTTTATTCCGACGAAGTTAACCCACGGATTGAGTACATTGCAAAACTGATCTTCGCGAACATTTTGCAAACGGAAATAGCTTTTACTCAGAATTCTGCGGAGTTTCGAAAGTCGGAATTACCAAAGATCAACTATTCATACGAGAAGTTTGGCGACGAATTTTACATCAAACCGCACAAACTCATTTTTCAAAATGCACTTATAAAACCGACTATTAATACTGTTCGGTACGAAGGCGAAAAATATTTCTGCGAAACTTCGAAAGATTCCGATCTGCCTTTCGATCCTTTTGCAGCATCGTTTTATCTGGTTACCCGCCACGAAGAATATGTAGATAAAAACCGCGATAAACTGGGGCGTTATCCTTATCAGAACAGTATTCTTACAAAATATAATTTGCTGCAAAAACCTGTTGTAAATATTTGGGCAAAACTACTGGCAAAATTGCTGAAAGAGAAATACCCGAAGTTTAACTACATCGAATCGAAATTTAAGTTCATTTCAACCATCGATATCGATAATGCTTACGCCTACCAAAACAAGGGTTTTCTGCGCACAACAGCAGCCTGGGCAAAATCGTTGGTAAAAGGCAACCGGCAAGATACCATAAAACGCAAACGCGTATTAGGCGGAAAAGAATCCGATCCGTATGATACTTACGATTATCTCGACAGTGTATTTGCAGGGAACGAGGATAAAGTAAAGTTCTTCTTTTTGCTGGGCGATTATGGCCGTTACGACAAAAACATTGCCCACACCAACAAAGAATACCGCGAGCTGATAAAAAGTACGGCCGAAAAATACGATGTGGGTATTCATCCGTCGTTTGGCAGTAGCAAGAAAAAAGGCAAAAAGAAAGTTAGATTGGAAAAACAACGCTTGGAAGAAATTATCGGCAAACCAATCTCCAAAAGTCGGCAACATTACCTTCGGTTGAAATTTCCGAAAACATATACCCGCTTAATTAAAGCCGGCATTGAAGAAGACTACACACTCGGTTACTCTGCTCAACCGGGATTCAGAGGCGGAATTTGCACGCCTTATTGTTTCTACGACCTGAAACACGAATCGGTAACGAACCTGAAAATCATACCATTCAATATTATGGACGGAACGTTGCGTTATTACCTTCAGCTATCACCGGAAAAAGCTTTTGAAGAAATAAAAAAGATTATGCAGGAAGTTAAAAATGTTGGTGGTACATTTGTAAGTGTCTGGCACAACGAAACCGTAAACGATTTGGGAACATGGAAAGGTTTCAGAGAAGTGTTTGAACAGATGAACAAACTGGGATTTGAATGGGCGAACGAGTAGCCCGGCATTTTTAAATGAGCAGCGAAAAAAAAATTCACTATATAAAACATGCGCAAATCGATTCCGGGAAATGGAATCAATGCATAGATGGTGCGTTAAATTGCAGGATTTATGCCTACGACTGGCACCTCGACAGAACTGCCATTGAGTGGGACGCCCTTGTTTATGGCGATTACGAATATGTAATGCCACTGCCCTTTCGGAAAAAAATGGGCATAAAATACCTTTATCAACCACTTTTTTCGCAACAATTGGGGATTTTTCCAACGCCATCAAACGCTATTTTTGATGGATTTATCGCTGCTATAAAAGATCGTTTTAAATACGCCGACGTGCAATTAAATGCATTAAATGTTCCCGGCGAGAATACCGACGATATTTTTTTCGAACGGAAAAACTACCTGCTTTCGTTAACCAAGGATTTTAAATCGATAATTTCCGGCTATTCGAAAAATACAAAACGAAATATTGCCAAAGCGCAAAAACAGGATCTCTCGATTATTGAAGGCATCCGGTTTGAAGATTACCTTGCTTTTAAAGCCAAAAATCTACCAGAAGGTGTTGATCAATCAGCTATTGACAAATTGAAAAGCCTCATCGCTTTTGGCGAATACAAAGGTTTTGGGAAAATATACGGAGTATACACACCCGGAAATGATCTTTGCGCTGCCGTTTATTTTTGCCGCTGGAAAGACCGTGTGATCTATTTTAATGCGGCCTCAAACGAAGAAGGCAAAAACACGGGAGCCATGTATTACCTCATCAATCGGTTTATTGAAGATAACGCCGAGAAAAACCTGCTATTGGATTTCGAGGGATCGATGATTCCGGGAGTAGAACGCTTTTACGCAGGTTTTGGAGCAAAACCCGAAACCTACTTTCAACTTAAATATAATCGTTTACCTTTGCTTCTTAAGTGGCTTAAACGATAATTGGCAATGAGGCATTTTCCGCGATTGGTAAGTAAAAAACTGAGTCCGCTGTTTTCAACCCGAAAACTTCTGGCAGCGAAAACACCTCCTATTTTGCCTTTTTACCACACCGTTAGCAACACGCATTTACCCCACATTTTAAATTACCCGGTAATCGATGAGAAACAATTTAAGCAGGAACTCGAATTCTATTTGAAATATTTTAATCCTGTTTCGCTGGAAGAGCTCACGAAGTCGCCCAAACCCGGCAGTTTTCATTTAAGTTTTGATGATGGATTGAAAGAATGTGCAGAGATAGTTGCACCCATTCTTTTGCAAAAAGGCATACCGGCTACGTTTTTTGTGAATAGTGGTTTTGTCGACAACAAAGAACTTTTCCACCGGTACAAAGCCAGCTTAATTGCCACCGAAATGCGCATGCAACCCGACGCTGAAGTGGAAAATTACCTGCACGAAAACGGGATACCGCTAAAAGAATTATTGCAAACTCCCTTCTCAAAAAGAGAAATACTCGATCATGCAGCGGAACTGCTTGAAATCGATTTTCAATCTTATCTTGAAACGAAACAACCTTACATGACAACCGCCCAAATTAAAGAGCTGCATAACAAAGGTTTTTCCATTGGCGGACACAGCCATAAACACCCCGAATTATGGAAGATTTCGGAGAAAAAACAGCTTAAGCAGATCAAAAAAAGTATAAAGTGGGTGGAGGAGAATGTGAATCCTAAAATAAAAGCATTTGCATTTCCGTACACCGATGATGGCGTATCCGGAAAACTGATAAAAAAGATACACGATAACGGATTGTGCGATATTAGTTTTGGTACGGCGGGCGTTAAATACGACGAAACACCCAATCATTTTCAACGCTACCCGGCAGAACAATCGGGTGATTTTGAATTGAATATAAAAGCAGAATTTCTTTACTTTAAACTGCGCAAAGCAATTGGCAAAGCAACAGTAAAACATTGACTTTACAGGTAAAAAAAATACGATTAAACGAGCTGGAGAATTTTGTGAAAAGCAAAGAATTCCAGGACAACGAAGTGATCCCCATTTCTCCAATTCGCGCCCAATCGTATCTTGCCAATCCGCATGCAAAAACTGAAGATATTGTACTTTATCTGGGTTTTATAGATGAGAAGTTAGTAGCCTTTCGCAGCATTTTTGCCGACACTCTTTCTGATGAAAATGGAACAATTCGTTTTGGCTGGTGCAGTGGAAACTGGGTGCACGAGCAACACCGCCGCTTAGGTTATTCCGAGCAACTTTTACGCGAAGCATACAAGGACTGGGACAAAAAACTGGCATTCACCAATTACGCTCCAAATTCAGAAAAGCTGTATTTAAAAACCGGGCTGTTTCAAGCGATTCACCAATTTCAGGGTGCGCGCGCTTATTTGTTTGCCAAAACAACTAAACTTTTCCAGGCCAGAACAAATAAAGCTACGTCGGTCCTTTTCAAAATCATCGACTTTTTTATTGCGCTAGCAGTTCATTTGATTGGTGTTTTCTACAAGCCAAAGCCAAATTCTACACTCGCATTCGCAGAAATTGAAAAACCGGATGAAGCCTGTTTTCAGTTCTTAAAATCGAATCCGGTTAACACTGTTTTCAGCCGTGATGAAGTAGAATTAAAATGGATTTTTGAGCATCCCTGGTTGTCACGACAAAATAGTAGTGGGGCCACCCGGTATCCTTTTTCATCCTTCTCGAAAAGTTTTTACTACAAAACCGTAAAAGTAAATCGGGATGATAAAATGCTGGGCTTCTTTATTTTCTCCGTTCGCGAAGGTCATTTAAAAACCTTATATTTTAATCTGACAGAAGATTGCACAAAAGAAATTGCGGCTTTTCTAAAAAAATATTGCCTGGCCAACAAAATTGAGTACACAACTATTTATAAAAAGGAACTTGCAGACCAGCTTTTAAGCAGAAAATTCCCATTTTTGTATGCGAAAAGCTACGGGCAAAAAATATACTGTACTTTTCAGGTGTCAAATAAAAAGCAACTAACATTTCAGGACGGTGACGGAGATTTCTTCTTCACCTAAAATTATTAAATATGGACATTCGAGTTTTAGGCCACAACCACTCCATTTTAGATCAATATCTGGCAGAGATCCGCGACACAGGAATTCAAACCGATCCACTGCGTTTTCGTGATAACCTCAACCGAATAGGTGAAATTTTTGCTTACGAAATAAGCAAAGAAATGCACTTTGAAGTTAACGACGTTACTACTCCGCTTGGCGTTGCAAAAGTTCCGAAATTATGCCAGCAACCGGTATTGGCAACTATTTTACGTGCAGGTTTAGCCATGCACAATGGTCTGCTGCGTATTTTCGACCGTGCAGAAAACTGTTTTATTTCGGCCTTTAGAAAATATACCGAAGGAGGCGACTTTGAAATTGAATTTGAATACATGGCTTCTCCTTCACTCGATAATAAAGTGGTCATACTTTCTGATCCGATGCTGGCCTCGGGAAAATCGATGGAAATTGGTTACGAAGCTTTATTCAGTAAAGGAAAACCGGCTCACATTCACCTGGTGGCAATTATTGCCAGCGAAGAAGGAGTTGAATATGTGAAGAATGCTATTAAAGACGAGAATGTGACTTTATGGTTGGGTGCTGTTGATCCTGAAATGACGCCAAAATCATACATCGTTCCGGGATTGGGCGATGCCGGAGATTTGGCATTTGGCGAAAAAATCGATTCAAAATAGAACAAACAAGAATGCCAGCCCTATACAGGACTGGCATTTCTTGAAAACTCTCTCAAACTATTCTTGCTATTATATCTTAAAAATATACCTCAACGGTAATATTCTCTCTTCCAAATCCTTTGTCGCTTAAAATCTCCATCGAGTCGAAGATCATATCGCTATTTCCACAAAGGTAAAAACAAGTATTCTTATCAAAATCTGTCTTTTTCAGGTAATCGGTCACCCTGCCGTTAAAATCGCCAGTTTTATCGCGCGATGTGCAAAGTGTGTAATTCTCTTTGTTGTAATCCTGCAGCTCGTAACCTTCCTCGGCATAACGAACCCCGTGAATTAACTGGTAGTTCAACCCCGGATTACTTTTTACCATGCTATGAAACGGTGCAATTCCGGTTCCGCTGGCAATAAAAACATGCTTGTGCGTGTCTTTATTTTTCTCATCCAAACCAAATTTTCCGAATGGGCCATGCACTTCTACCATGTCGCCAACTTTCAGATGTTTAAGTTTTGGCGAAAAGTAACCACCTTCAACTTCCTTTACCAAAACCTCGAGATTTTCGCCTTTTTCGGCACTGTAAATCGAGTATTCGCGGCTCTGATAGTCGCCTGTAATCGACAACGAAACATGCTGCCCCGCAACAAATTCGAAGCGACTTTTTGGTAACGACAACACAAAAGTGTGCTCTGTTAATTTCCTGATCCCAACAACCTTATAATAATTTGTATCAAGCTGTACTTCTGGTTTCATATCAATTGTCATGATGTATCTAATTTTTCTTCGACACAAAAATATGTGCAATTATTGATTTAAAGACTTTTTGGTATTTTAATTCACCGATAGTTTTAGAGAATTAACCGATTATTAACACGAATGTTCAATAGTATGCCATAATTTTGAATAGAAATTTTCGAATATCGATTTCAATTTCTTAAAAACCAAGTCATCAGAAAAAATGAAACGAGTACCGATTGATCGGGAAGAGTTCCATGAGTTACCGATAAAAGCAAACAATAACAAACGAATGAAAACATTAATCACCTACTGCACCACACATGGTTGTACCGAAAAAACAGCCACCGAGCTAAAACAGTTTTTTGGAGGCGAAGTATTATTAATTAACCTGAAAAAGGAAACTGCACCTGATCTTACATCTTTCGATCGGATAATTGTTGGCGGCTCTATTCATGCCGGCCAGATTCAGAAAAAAGTGAAAGAGTTTTGCAACGAACATTACGAAACGTTGAAAAACAAAGAACTCGGATTATTTATTTGTTGTATGGAAGAAGGCGAAAAAGCGGAAATTCAGTTAAACGATGCTTTTCCAACCGGCTTAATTAAAAGTGCCAAAGCAACTGCATGCCTGGGCGGAGAGTTCGATTTTAATAAAATGAATTTCTTTCAGAAGCTAATCGTTAAAAAAGTGGCGAAGGTTGAAAACAGTGTCTCACGTTTTAACCACGATGCCATTAAACGTTTCTCGCAGCAAATGAATACGATTTTTAATCCGTTTCTGTTTTTTGTTTAGAAGTTCAGGTAATAGTCGCGCGTTAACTCTTTAAATTTATCGTTCCACGATCCGTCATTATTATAAATCTGCAGGCAGTCGGTTTCTGAAGAGTTTTCTTTTTTACTCATCTCAACCAAAACCCGATTTGCCGGTTTTTTCTCATTAGGAGCAACCATCGTAATGCGATCTAAATAGAGTCGGTTTAACAGTGCCAGGTTTTCTATTTCCTTTAATGCCGATTCGGGAAAAATAAATGCACTTCGCCCCTCTTCCGATAATAAATTCGAGGTAATATTAAGTAACGTTTTATACGACAAACTATCGGTATGCCGCGCCAGCGACCGATTTTCATTTCCGGCTTTTAACGAATTCTGGAAAAAAGGAGGATTTGATACAATCAAATCAAATTGTGAAGTAGTTTCGGCAGCAAACTTTTGTAAGGAAATATTCTGGACTTCTACCCTGTTTTTCCATGGAGATGCAGCCACATTTTCGGCAGCTTCTTCGGCAGCATTTTTTTCAATTTCGATGGCAGTAATTTGGGCTTTCGAGCGCTGAGCCAGCATTAAAGCAATTAAACCGGTTCCTGTCCCGATGTCGAGGATTGTCCTGCATTCACGAACATCGGCCCATGCCCCCAGCAAAATGCCATCGATGCCAACTTTCATTGCCGACCGCTCTTGGTCTATTCGAAATTGTTTGAACTGGAAATAATTGTTTCTGCCCATCACATAATAAATCGTTTAATGCCATCTTTTAACCGCAGCACATTAAAATTAAACAACAATCCGAGCTTAAAATCCCCAACCTTCAAATAGGTAAGTACCTGAGCAAAATGAACATCTGTAAATGTTTCAACTGCTTTTAGCTCGATTACAATTTTGTTTTCAACTAACAGGTCGATCCGATAACCATGATCCAGTTTTATATCTTTATAAATAATCGGTAGTGGCTTTTCCTTTTCAACATTCAAACCTAATGCTGTCAACTCATAATAAAGACATTCCTTGTAAGTGGACTCCAGTAGGCCCGGACCAAGTGCCTTATGAACTTCAATAGCTTTACCGATAATTAAACTTGATAATTTATTTGTATCCATCTCCATCGTGTTTTGGTGAAAAATAAAGTTACACAAAGATTCACCAAGACCACACAAAGAACCACAAAGTTTATTTTACTTTGTGAACCTCTGCGCTTCCTTCGAGGTTCTTTGTGTAATAGATATCAAAGGTTAGAATTTTTCGAAAACTCCCAACCCAAACAAGGCAAAATCATATTTAATCGGATCGTTCGGATCGAATTCGCGTAAAGTAGCGGTAATTTCTGCCACTGCTTTCCAGTCGTTTGAACGGCGTTGCAGCAACCCCAGTTTGCGCCCCACATTTCCGGTGTGCACATCGAGCGGTAGCATTAATGCTGATTGCGGAATTTCGTTCCACAAACCAAAATCCACTCCTGATTTATCATTTCTACACATCCAGCGCAAATACATGTTCAGGCGTTTGGCCGAAGCACCTTTTGTTACATTCGAAATGTGTTTACGTGTTCGTTCACCTTCTATTTCGAAAAATACAGAATGGAAATGTGCCAAAGCCGATTTTACAGAATGTTCGTTTTTATACCCCCTTTCAAAAACGGTTTGCAAGCCCCCGTGATTTTTATAGATATTTCGCAGCGAACGAATAAAATAAATACAATCGTCGCCGTTAAACGTGCGGTGCACAAACTTTTGGAGGCGGTCGAGTTCCTTTTCAGAAGCGTTTAACACAAAGTCGTGTGGCTGATTATCGAGCATTGCCATTAAACGCAAGGCATTTTTTATAATGGCAGCACGGTTTCCCCAGGCGATTGTTGCCGCCAGAAAACCGGCAATCTCAATATTTTCTTTTTCAGTAAATTGTTTGGGAACCTGTATCGGATCGGTTTCAATAAACTCGGGTTGATTATACCTTTCAACTTTTTCGTCGAGGAAATCCTTTAAGTCAGATTTTGAAAGGGATGCCGGCATTTTTCCTACTCTATAATTCCATCTTTGATGTGGATGATCCGGTCGGACTGTTCAGCAAAATGATCATCGTGCGTAACAATAATAAATGTTTGTCCCATGTCGTCGCGCAATTTAAAAAGCAGGTCGTGCAGTTCGTCGCGGTTGGTAGAGTCGAGGTTTCCCGAAGGTTCATCGGCCATTACCACCGACGGACTGTTTATTAGCGCCCGGGCCATTGCAACGCGTTGTTTTTCGCCACCCGATAATTCCGATGGTTTATGAGTCATGCGGTCGGCCAAGCCCAAATAATCGATGAGCTCTTTTGCGCGGGCTTCGGCTTTTGCTTTTGGTGTTTTGGCAATAAAAGCCGGAATACAAACATTCTCCAACGCCGTAAACTCAGGCAGCAAATGATGGAACTGAAACACAAAACCAATTTCGCGGTTTCGAAAATCGGCCAGTTTTTTATCGCTGAGGTCAGAGATTTTTGTGTCGTTAAAAAAGAGCTCTCCACTGTCGGGTTTACTCAATGTGCCAAGAATTTGCAGCAAAGTTGTTTTTCCTGCTCCACTGGATCCAACAATAGAGTACAATTTCCCTTTTGGAATATTCAGATCAATTCCCTTTAACACCTCAAGTGCTCCGAACGATTTTGTTATGTTTTCAGCTCTTATCAATGCAATATTTTATAGGATAAACACAAATTTTACAGCTTTAGTATTTCATACATCACATATGCCAGATAAGTCACTAAAAGCACTACTCCGGTGATTTTTCCCACTTTCCAGCGTTGAACAAGTAAAAGTACAATGAGTAACAAAACGGAGCCTGACAAGATAAGCGACGAACCAAGTAAGTTTCCACCAGCTTCGATAGTACCTCCCGAAATAAGCATTACAAGTATGAATGGCAATCCCAGTCCTACCAGAATATCAAAGATATTCGAACCGATAGCATTGCTCACTGCCATTTCTCCACGTCCCTGACGCGCCACAATTAATGATGAAAACAGATCAGGAATAGAAGTTCCGATTGCCAAAACCGTAAGTGCAATTATGGCTTCAGGTATATTTAATTCGTGCGAAATAACAACCGCCAACTCAACCAAAGCCCAACTTAGTGCAGCAATAAGTACGATTGATACAAAAAATACCAGGTAATAACGTTTGGGTTTCGGAAAAATAAAACAAAGTACATGATCGAATGGCGCCAGAATTCCTTTCGGATTACATTCGGGTTCTTCTTCCTCATCACTTTGTTTGTCGTCGTATTTAAACCACTTTCGCCAGTATACCACGGCAATTACATACAACACATAAACGGCCAGAAAAACACCGGTTTCCCACATTTCCAGTTTTCCGTCCCAGATAAAAAATACCAGGAGGGCCACCGAAAGCGAATAAAAAATAAGATCGCGTATTACCGGACTTTTTGTTAATGTAGCTTTACGCACCAATGCCGATGCACCAACAATTACCAACAGGTTGAAAATGGCACTTCCCACAATGCTGCCGATACCGATTGCCTGGTGTTCGCCGGGTTTTATAACGGCAAACAAAGCCACGAACAGCTCTGGCGCACTCGAGCCCACGGCCATTAAAGTTGCTCCTGCGGCATCACTCGATAAGCGCAGATCTTTCGAAATTTTATCCAAAGACGATATAAAAAACAAATCGACAACACGGGCAAGCAAAATAAAGCAAGCCAGCAGAGCCAATATGGAAAGTATAATCATTAAAATGATTTTTTGTGTTTAATCCTTCAACTTGTCGGTAATACCTTTTTGTATATCAGTAGTTTCCTTTTTCACCGTTGAAGAAACCTCGTTAATATCTTTTTGAATATCAGAAGTATGGTTATCGAGTTCGCGTTTTATTTCGTTTGTGGCTTTTTTAAACTCACGCATTCCTTTCCCCAGTGTTTTGGCAATATCGGGTATCGCTTTCGACCCGAAAAACAACAATGCCAACAGCATCACCAAAACTATCTCGCCACCACTTATAAATAATAAATACTGCATCGTCAAATTGATTTAGATCACAAATATATAAAAAGTTGGAAGTCGGAAGACCGAAGACGGAAGATAGTTTTTGAAAGTTGATTACATAAATTTGAAAGACGAATTCCTGCTCACTTTTTCCAAAAAAAAGGATGTCACCTCAATTAAGCGATGACATCCTTTGTATAAAATTCAGTCGTCCGTCTTCCGACTTCTGACTTCAGTCTTCAAACTATTTCTTACGTTTTGCAACTACTTTGGCAACACGGCTACGAGTGTCGTGTGCAATTGGTGTTGCAATGAAAAGCGATGAGTATGTACCCACAACTACACCTACCAACAAGGCAAACGTAAAGCCGCGAATGGTAGCTCCACCGAATAAGAAGATAGCTAACAATACCACGAAAGTTGACAGTGATGTACTGAATGTACGACGAAGCGTGCTGTTCAGTGCAGCATCAACGTTTTCTACACGGTCGCGTTTTGGGTGCAAGCCAATATACTCCCTGATACGGTCGAATACAACCACGGTATCGTTAATCGAATAACCCACCACGGTTAGAATAGCTGCAATAAACGCCTGGTCGATCTCCAGTGAGAATGGCAGTACTCCTGCTAAAAGCGAGAAGATTCCCAATACAATTAACGAGTCGTGTGCCAAAGCAGCAACAGCTCCCAATCCATATTGCCAGTCGCGGAAACGAACCAAAATATAAAGGAAAATAATGATCAGCGAGAAGCCGATTGCAATAGCTGCATCGTTTCGGATATCATCCGAAATGGTCGGACCAACTTTTTGCGAACTCTGCTGATATTCCTGAGTAAATTCCTCAAGTGTTACTGATTGATCGATAAGATCAGCATCTTTCAAACCTTGCATTAACAAAGCTTCTACTTCGTTATCGATGTTTTCGCTATGGTCGTCAATTTTATAGTCGGTAGTAATTTTAATGTCGTTACCCGAAGTTTTTACTTCTGGTGCTGCACCGAAAACATCGGCCAACGCTGCACGAACTTCACCAACTTCAACGTCTTTTTGGAACTCTACAATGTACGAACGACCACCTTTAAAGTCGATACCGTAATCCAATCCGCGAACAAAGAAAGATCCAATAGAGATCAGAATGAATACACCTGAAATCACATAGAACATTCTTCTTTTCTCCAAGAATTTAATTTTCATATTACGTAACCAACCTTCTGTTGCTGTTGAAGCAAACAAGATACGGCCACCTTTTTTCAACTGCCATTCGAAAATCAAACGGGTAATGAAAATTGCAGAGAACAGTGAGGTTAGAATACCAATAATCAGGGTAGTAGCGAAACCTTTGATAGGACCTGAACCAAACAAGTAAAGTACAACACCGGTTAATAGTGTAGTAACCTGACCGTCGATAATTGCTGAGTAAGCGTTTTTATAACCATCGGTAATAGCCAGTTTGACACCTTTACCGGCGCGCATTTCTTCCTGAATACGTTCGTAAATCAGCACGTTCGCATCAACCGACATACCGATTGTAAGCACGATACCCGCAATACCGGGCAGTGTAAGTACAGCACCTAAAGAAGCAAGGATACCGAAGATAAAGAACATGTTGGCAACCAGTGCAATGTTTGCAGCCAAACCTGCATTTTTACTGTAGAAGAACAACATGTATACAAGTACAAGCGCAAAAGCGATTACGAATGAAAGTAAACCGCTGTTAATAGCTTTCTGACCCAGTGAAGGACCAACAATATCTTCCTGAATGATACGTGCAGGAGCCGGCATTTTACCCGACTTCAATACGTTTGCAAGGTCTTGCGCCTCTTCAATACTCTCCAAACCACTAATGCTTGAGCGACCACCTGCAATTTCCTGGTTAACATTTGGGAATGAACGAACATATCCATCCAAAACAATTGCAATCGATTTACCAACGTTTTCTTTTGTCATACGTTGCCAAACCTTTGCACCCTCAGCATTCATTTGCATAGCCACTTCAGGGTTTGTACCAAATTGGTCGAAATCCTGACGAGCATCGGTAATTACACCACCATCAAGAGGTGCTTTTCCGTCGCGGGTAGTAACTTTTAATGCAATTAAACGGTAGAAATTACCTGCTTCGTCAGCCGATTTTGCTGTCCATGCAAATCTCATATCGCGTGGGAATATGCTTCTGATTTGTGGATTATGCAGGTACGAATTAATCTTCGATGTATCTTTTGCGGCAGCCATACCTACAACCGGACCAGGGTAAAGCTGACCGGTTTGATCAGTACTTGGATTCAAAAGTGCAAACAGTGGAAATTGCTCTCTGAAAGCGGCTAAGTTATCAACTGATGCCGTTGTATCGTCGGCTGCTCCGGCTTCCAGTTCCGAAAGCAAAGAGTTCTCTTCCGATTCGTCAGCAGTAGCTTCTGTGGCAGTTGTATCGGCAGCGGCTTCAGTTCCACTTTTTTCCGTTTCAAGTACTTGCATTTCTTTAATGCGTTCGTTAGCTTGAAGCATGTATTGGTACACTTCCTGGTTTTCGTAAGTTTCCCAGAATTCTAAGTTTGCAGTTCCCTGCAGCAGGCTACGAACACGGTTCTGATCTTTTACACCCGGCAATTCAACCAAAATTCTACCGCTTGTTTGCAGGTTTTGAATATTAGGCTGAGCCACACCAAAACGGTCGATACGTGTACGAATGATATTAAAAGCATTGGCAATTGCAGCCTTAGTTTGCTCTTCAATAATTTTTAATACTTCAGCGTTGGTTGTGTTAAAGTTTACCTGGTCGCGAAGTTCCAAAGTGTTGAAAATAGAAGCTAATCGCGCATTCGGATCAAGTTCTTCGAAAGCCTCGCCAAACAGAGTTACGTAGTCTTTTGTACTGTTTTGCTGGTTTTTAGTTGCCAGCGCCAAAGCCTCGTTAAACGTTTTATCGTCGCTGTTATTCGACATCGCACGGATGATATCCTGCACTTCAACCTGAAGTGTTACGTTCATACCACCTTTAAGGTCAAGACCCAGGTTAATTTCCAGCTCCTGAACATCTTTGTAAGTATATTTTTTCAATCCAAGGAAGTTGTAAACCACTTCGCTCTTCATTGAATCAAGGTATTGAAACTCTTTCATTTCATCACCTTGCGCATATTCAATGGCATCATCTTTTACCCCGTTCGATACCCAGGTAAACGATAATTGGTATAAACATACCGCTGCCAACAGAATTGCAAATGTTAAAATTGCACCTTTGTTTTGCATTTTAATTTGAATTTAAATGTTTAATGATATTTTTTAATTGACTGAATTCTAATCTATTCAGATACGCATCGCACCTGATATTCTTTTAAACTGATAAAAGAATTACGATCAACCTATGGAGTCTTCGTCGGGGGAAAAGACGTGACATTGAAATACCAGGTAATGATACGATGAGATAAGCGGGGTGGTTTGCATGACTACCTCCGCTTTTAATACCTGGTAATTGCGAATTGAATGATAATTGCGTAAAAATTTGTCGTGCAGCTGAGGTTTTGTATTCTTTGAATACACGCGGTCTTCGAAGGTTTTAATTGTATTCGAAGCGGATTGAGTAATCAGGTATACTGCGCCCTGCTCGTTACTTTGCTCCTGCGATTCGGCCTGAATCTTTTTAACCTCCTCAGGATTATTTCCAAAATAATTATCCAAAACTAAGGCAGCCGCAATAATTGCCATAAACATGGCCATGCGAACTACAATTTTTCTGGTTATTTTAATTTTAGAAATCATACTTTAAACTTCTCGTCTGCAACTACTTAAAACATTTGTTGTGAAAAAAACTTTTTACAATTGTTTTTACACCTTATTTTTAAGCGGAGCAAATATACCGAAATACTCCAGCTTTCCAAAGATGACAACGGGATTTTTGAAGTATTTCGTTTAACGCCAACATTTTATGATGAATGTATTTGTATATGGTTCGTTGCTGTTTCCGGAAATTGCCGATGGTTTGTGCGGGCAAAAGTTAAAATCGGAAGATGCAACTTTAAGTGGTTACGCGCGCTTTGCGTTAAAAGGGGCCGATTACCCGGCAATTATCAAAAAAGATAACTCCGCGGTAAAAGGGAAAGTACTTCGCAACCTCGACGAAAATGCGATTTACTTGCTCACTTTTTACGAAGGCGATGAATATGGAATGGCACCGGTTAAAGTTGAAACCGATTCAGGAATTATTGATGCGGTAGCTTTTGTTTGGATGGCCGGAAATGAATTTCTGGAAGATTTTGACTGGAGTGAAGAAAAATTTGAATCAGAATCGCTGGCATTTTACCGCGATGAAATTATTCCGGCAACACGGGCAGAATATTACAGACGGAATTAGTTGGACAGAATGTGTTCAAGAATAGGTGCTGCATTCTTTTAATTGAATGAAAACTCCTTATTTTTACTGTGCTTACAACGCTAACCAACTAAATTAAAACTTAATGATCAGATCTGCTTTCTTTCGTTTACTTACCGTACTTTGTGTTTTGTTTATCAGTTTGAATTTTGCGATGGCACAAAATAAAACAGGCATTTTCGACAACCACACCGATGTAGGAGCCTGCAAACATCAGGGGTTTGCATCTTTCGATCCTACCGACCAAACCTACACAATTGGAGGTTCGGGATTGAACATGTGGTTTGGCGACGACCAGTTTCATTACCTGTGGACAACACTTCAGGGCGATTTTATTTTACGCACCGAAGTTAAATTTTTAGGCGACGGCGTTGATCCGCACCGAAAAGTGGGCTGGATGGTTCGGAATAATCTCGACAGCAATTCGCCACATGCAAATGCAACCGTTCATGGCGACGGACTTACATCGTTACAATACCGGAAAACTGCAGGTGCCGATACGGAAGAAGAAAAATCGGAAGACCAGGCGCCGGATGTAATACAGCTGGAAAGAAAAGGCTCCACTTTTATTATGTCGACAGCTAAGTTTGGCGAACCTTTTAAAGTGGTGCAACTCGAAGATCTGTCGCTCGATAACGAAGTTTATGTTGGAATTTATGTGTGTTCGCACAATCCCGATGTTGTTGAAAGTGCCGTTTATAGAAATGTACGCATTATCATCCCTGAAAAAGAAGACTATGTCCCCTACCAGGATTACATTGGAAGCAATCTTGAAATACTGGATATTGAAAGTGGGTTACGAAAAGTGATCCACCATTCTGCACATTCTATTCAGGCCCCCAACTGGACACCTGATAATGAAAAGCTGATCTACAATTCAAAAGGGCATCTATATACCTACAAGCTGGCCAACGGCGAAATCAATCCGTTGAATACCGGTTTTGCGACCAATAATAACAACGACCATGTTTTAAGTTTCGATGGTAGTTTGCTTGGCATTTCGCATCACAGCCAAGATAACGGAGGAAATTCAACTATTTATTACTTACCTGCAAAAGGTGATTCCACACCGGTTCGTGTTACAAAAACAGGAATTGGCGCTTCGTACTTTCACGGCTGGTCACCCGATAAAAAAACGATGCTCTTTACCGGCGAACGAAACGGGCAATACGACATTTACAGTGTTGATGTAGCCAGCGGAGAAGAAACACAACTCACAAACTTCAAAACACTGGATGACGGCTCCGAATTCAGTCCCGATGGCAAATACATTTTCTTCAACTCGGCCAGAAGCGGTAAAATGCAATTGTGGCGAATGGATGCCGATGGTAAAAATCCGGTTCAACTGACCGATGACAAATACAACGACTGGTTCCCGCATGTAAGCCCCGATAAAAAATGGATCGTATTTATTTCATTTCCTGAAGACGTTGCCCCAGGTGATCATCCATTTTACAAACATTGTCTTATTCGTTTAATTCCATACGAAGGTGGCGAACCACGCATTTTGGCCTACATTTATGGCGGACAGGGATCAATGAATGTTCCAAGCTGGTCGCCCGATAGTAAAAAGATTGCGTTTGTAACGAACAGCGATTAAGTACAAATCAAACCAGATCAAAATTTATATATCATGCTAAAAACACATGGCTTCTTCTTCTCTTTAGTTCTGTTATTTATTGGCGTGGGTTGCACGAATATTAAACGTGGTCCGGTTGAAGAAGGAACGCTGGAGCATGGGATCTATTCCAGTACTTATTTCAATTTAGCGATGAACGTTCCGGAAAACTGGAAAGTGGACACTTTGGGCAAAGTGGAGAAAAAAGCAACTGCAGCAGATGCAAATGAATCTGATATCACATTAGTGGCCAACTTGCTCACCATTTATCAGGAAATTGAAAAGGAAGAGTTTAAACCCAATCTTTCAATGATTGCAGAAAGGTGCACTCTTTACCCCGAGCTTAAAAATGAAAACGACTATTTAGCACATGTAAAAAAGCAATATGCAAATTTAAATCCCATCACTTCTGAGATTAAGAAGATGGTTCTGAAAAATGCTGTTGATTGTTATACTTTCGATCTTACGATGACAATTCAGGAGGTGACGATGCAACAAACTCATTTCGCCTTGAAAAGGAATGACTTTTATATCGACATCACGATTACATATCAAATCGCTAAACAAAAGGAAGAATTGGAGGCGATTGTAAATTCGTTAACTATGAATTAGCTCCAAAAGCATGGCATTAAAATCCGGTTTTTTGATCTGACAACTTCAACACCCGCCGTTTATAATCAATAACAGCATTGTAATTCAGCAGGAAATCGCTTCCCAGCAAACCGCAGATTTTGTAATCGGTAACTTTTTGGTACAACTCGTTAATATGATTCATATCCATCAGGGCAACTTTCATGTTATCGACTTTTAGTTTTCCAAAAAACAGTGGTTTTAATATACCCAGCGAAGTTTTCAAAGGCTCTTCGCTCATATTTGCTGCATGCAAGTCTTCGGTGCCTTCTTCTGTATGGGCTATAAAATCAGCAAGGTTTTGATCAAACACGGATTTTGATGCCCCGGTATCAATAACCCAATAAGCATTTTCGCGTCCTTCAAATTGCGTTGGCAGAATTAAATGATAGTTCGAGGATTCCAACTCTATAATGTCGATAGGTATTTTCGTTCGCATGGCTTCAAATTTAAAACAAATTAGCACAAAAAATTATGCATTACCGGGAATCACCAGCAGGGATGAAAGTAAGGCCTGTCGACAGCATTTCATAAAAATAGTCAGATTACCAGGCGCAGAAAACGATTGTGCTTTGAATAGCTTATTGATTGCGCCTTTAAATTACCGCACATCAACCCCGGGTTTTACCCGAGGTTAGTCACATTTTATCCCTTCGGGATATTGAACTAAATTACAAAGTTAAGACGAGTTTATTGACCAGTTATGTCGGAATTGCAAACTTTTCATGACGCTGGAAGCGTCGAATGTTAATAACCCGGTGCTTAGCGCCGGGATGGAATGACCAAAGGGAAATCGTCCGGCGAAAAAAGCCGATCGAAGCCAGGTGATTCTACCGGACGAAACTCAAACGGCAATACACATAAAAACATGGGGAGTGACTTTCACAAAAAAAGGCCCGCAAAAATTGCGAGCCTCTGTATGCTGTTTTTATTCTTTCGAATTACAGTAAGTCGTTTACTTTTGAAACACCTTCTGCACTTGCAGTCAATTTTTCTTTTTCAGCATCTGAAAGTTCGATTTCAACGATTTTTTCGATACCGTTTTTACCGATGATACAAGGAACACCGATTGAAATGTCGCTTAAACCATACTCGCCTTCAAGAAGTGCTGAACATGGGAACATTTTTTGAGAATCCAATGCAATGGCACGAACCAATTCTGATACTGCTGCACCAGGAGCATACCATGCGCTTGTTCCTAACAATTTTGTTAAAGTAGCACCACCAACTTTAGTAGCTTCAACTACTTCAGCTTGTTTTTCTTCACTTAAAAATTCAGTAACAGGAACACTGTTACGAACAGCTTTGTCAATTAATGGAACCATACCGGTATCGCTGTGTCCGCCAATTACCATAGCCGAAATGTCTGATTGTGCACATTCCAATGCTTCAGCCAATCTGTATTTAAAACGTGCGCTATCTAATGCTCCACCCATACCGATAATGCGGTTTTTAGGAAGACCAGTTGCTTTGTGTGCCAGGTAAGCCATTGTATCCATTGGGTTACTAACCACAATAATGATTACGTTTGGCGATGCAGCGATCAATTTTTCAGCAACGTCTTTAACAATTCCGGCATTAATACCGATCAACTCTTCACGAGTCATTCCAGGTTTACGTGGAATACCACTGGTAATTACTGCAACATCGCTACCAGCTGTTTTAGTGTAATCGTTAGTTGTTCCAACGATGGTTGAGTCAAAACCGTTTAACGAAGCAGTTTGCATCAAATCCATTGCTTTACCTTCAGCAAAACCTTCTTTGATGTCAATCAATACTATTTCATCTGCAAAATCTTTAATTGCGATATACTCGGCACAACTTGCACCTACTGCACCTGCTCCAACTACTGTTACTTTCATTTTACTAGTGAGTTTTATTATTATAAAATCGTGTTATCTATAAACAATTGTCTGTCAAATTGTTTTAAGGCACGCAAAGTTAATTTTTTTTCGCGATGTTAGAAATAATTCAGAGCCCCCAAAACCGGTTTAACAAATTGGTAAAACATACGATTTGCGGCTCGAAACGGAAGTGATTTTTGTCACTTATGTTTGAATTTTACGAATTGAAACGCAAATGGTTTTGCGAATTTTAGCAGCAGGCAAGATCCTTTAATTAAACCAGTAAGTCATTTTTAAAACCACTGCCCTGTTTCGTGAGTTCCAGTTCCCGGTAAAATAGTTGTCGGTGTAAACCAGGTAAATATCCGAAACCGGTTGGTAACGCCACTGAAAGCGTGAGTTGATATTCAGATTATCGATTTGCTCGTTGTACTGCACAAAAGTCGACCAGAAAATTTTATCGGTGAAAGTGATGTCCATTTTCGGGCCTACCAGCCAGAATTTCTCGCGACTGAACGGATCGCCCAAATCCATATCGGTATAGTTGAAATTCATGGTCAGATTTACGTAAGGCTGAAAACGGTAACCAAACTCTCCCTGAAGGTATTGAATATCGCCACTGTAAAAACTCCCTTTTGAGGCCTCGGCTTCCCAGGTAAACAACGATTTACGGGTTGATTGGTACTTAACAGAAAAAAGTCCGAAATCGTATTCCGATCCTTCGGGTAAATAATTATCCGGATCTTGAGTAGGATTAAAATCGTTACGCAACTGCACAAAATGGTCGCTGTATTCAATCCCCAGTTCTGCCCGGTTTGCAAAGGTCAGTTCGTATTCAAACTTGTATTCGTGCTCAATCAGATCATTGTCGGGATTATAGTAATTATCGAGCTGTATACTCGGGCCATGGCTCGCCACTTTTTTGTTGGGCACAAACGTATAACCTGCCGAACCTCCAATAAAATTATACCCTGTTCGGCGCACGTATCCGGCCTCGGCACGGTAATTTTCGCCCACCGAAGTTTCAAAAATACCGAGATTAAAATGAGCGGTTTTGTACATTAAACTAGCTCCTTGCGCATATTGTTTGTCGGGATTATCGGGTTGAAACGAGCGGTGGTAAAAGAATTTTCCATCCCACACATTGTCTTTGCTGGCCAGGTTATAATCGAAACCAATTACGCGGTTAAACATGCTGGTGTCCGATGGCACATCGAGGTACTCTTTGTTAACAGCAATTATTCCGAAATTTGATCGTGTGAACACCTTTTTCTGTATAGATGCCACGGTAAAATTACGGGCCAGGAGGTCGCCGGTTTCTTCAGTGGCCATATTCATAAAACCAACACGCCAGTCTTTTCCAATCTTTCCGCTTAAACGGGCACCGGCAAGCACAGGTGCATCCAAACCAATCCGGCGCGAGAAAAACGGAGTTAAAGTATGTGCGTATCCGTAACTCGAAAACAGGTCGCTGTTCTCGAGGAAGAACTGTCGTTTTTCGGGAAAGAACAATTCGAAACGATCGATATTCGTTACCTGCTGATCGACCTCAACCTGGGCAAAATCAGGATTGTAAGTCAGGTCGAGTGTCATCGACGATGAAATACCAACTTTGGCATCAAAACCAACATCGGTACGATAATCGGTATTTGTTCCGGCTTCGAAATCTTTAGCAGCACTACCCAAAATATAAGGAATTACCGAAAACTGCATTTTTGATTTTGGCAGCGGCTCCTCAAATTTCATGCGTCCGGTATAAGCCAGCGATGCCGTAGGAAACTGCCTTGGAACAGGAGCCCATGCCGACTTTTCATCCGATTTTAAATCGAGGCGGCTAAAGTTTACATTCCATTCTTTGCTACCATTCGGGTAACGCACCGATTTGAATGGAATACGCATTTCACTCACCCAGCGGTCGTCGTAATGTTTGGTTTCCATTTCCCATTTGCAATCCCAATCGAGCGACACACTACTTCCGTTACTCATGGTACCGTCCCACTTGGCTCCCGAGGCCGAAACCCCAAACGAAAAACCGTTGGTCTGATCTAAAAATGTATCGAAGAATATAAGCAGGTTGTCGTTGCTGCCAAAACTAAAATCGCGTCGGAACGATTCCATAACACGATCGCCGGGAATAGTATCGTAAAATATCTGTGCTACGTACAAAGCTTTATCGTCGTAGGCCATCATCATTGTTGAAGGCTGCTTGGCAAAACCCGTATCGATGGGCAGCACCCGGTAAAATTTATCTGCTTTTTGCGCGCGTTCCCAGTCGCTTTCGTCAATTACACCATCGATATTTATTACCGATTGTAATTTTTTTACGTGATAGATATAATCCTTGTTGAAGGTATTTAAAGTGGTATCAGACTTTAAACCAAAACCATTGGCGACGCCGGCCAGCGAAAGAAATAAGCTAAACAATAAAAGTAAAGGCAACTTCATAAGAAACAGCTTTAATTGATTTAGGTATAATAAACTGTCGGTAAAGATATTTAAATTGTCATAACTACAAAGTGACAAAAATTGGTTTGCATAAAAGAATAAATACACCCAAGCGAGAATGATGAATTTCGAATGAGGATTAACGATTGAAGATCTACGAAGGAGTAGGCAAATGGCAACTTCGCGTCTTTGAAAAAAATAAACCACAGAGGTAACACAAAGAAGACACGGAGAACCACAGAGAAGGAAAGTCTATTGCGTTCTATGTGCCTAATGTAGTTCGTGATACAAGGAAAAAGTAAAAAGGGAAAAAAGCTGGCGGAAGAATTGGCAATTGGCAAACAACGACGTACAAAATCTAATGTGTTCTGTGTGCCTAATGTGGTTAGTTTTTTTGGGTTAAAACGAACAAATAAAAAGCCTCCGACTTTTCAGCCGGAGGCACAAAAAACAATGTTCAAGCAAGATCTGCTACAAGGTGATTGGTACACCGTTGTAGAAATCAAGTATTTTCGTGCGGAAAATATATTCGTATTTTGCTTGTATCAGATCCGACTGAGCATTGGTCAGATTTGTTTTACTTTGGTTGTATTCTACTGAGTTAATCATACCCACGTTAAATTTTTCTTCGGTGTAACGGAATGCCTCTTTCATTGAAGCCACTGCTTTATCGGTTGAAATGTAACGATTAAAAGCAGCCAGCGCATTGGTGTACACCTGCTCAATGTCTCTACGTAAAACGTTACGACTTTGTTGTAGTTGATACTCGTAATCAGCAATTTGCATTTCTGAGTTGGTAATATTGTTCTTCACCTGGAAACGATTGAAAATCGGGATGCTCAAAGTTAATCCCAAACTCGAGCGGCTGTTGTTTTTCAGCTGTTCGCCCAAATCAATACGGTTTCCTTCAAAGTCTTTGTACTGGTTGTTGTACTGGTTGTAATAATTGGCACCAAAACTCAAACTCGGGTAACGGTTTCCCTTTGCAATATCCAACTGTTTCATTGCACTTTGAACGCGCAACTGTGCAGCTTTTATTTCGGGGCGAACGTTAATGGCCGTGCTAAACACATCGTAAGCGTTTATCATGGTAAGGTTGGCCTGAATTTCGGGCAACAAAGGTTTTTCAATAGTAAAACTCTCGGCCATAGGCAGCTCCAAAAACTGGTACAAATTAAGGTAAGCCAACTGAACCCGGTTTTGTGCATTTACCAAATCCAGCTCCTCGCGAGCCAGCTGCGCTTCAATTTCGAGCAAAGCTCCGCGCGCTTCACTTCCGGCATCAACAAGCTGACGGGTGCGCTCAATTTGTTGTTTGGTTACCTCGATAGTAGCCTCGGCAACCAATTGAACTTCCTGTGCAAAAAGAATTTCGAGATATTCGGCTGCAATCGACAGCATAATATCGTCTTTTGTTTTTTGCAGATCGGCCATTGTTGCCTGCAAATCGAGCTCGCGCATTCTAACGGTGTTGCTCAGTGTCATTCCGTTAAACAGTGTCATGCTGGTATTTAATCCACCGGCCACACTTGCCGAGTTGATATTGTCGTAAGTATTGTCGTAAGTTAACGAGCGACCAAAACTAAAATCGTTGCTCATCTGGCCATTCAGGTTAGGCAGTTTATCGTCTTTCGCCTGCTTAACCAGCGTTTCGTTGTAACGTGTATTTATCTCCTGTCGTTTTACCTGAAGGTTGTTTTCGATGGCGTAATCGAAACAGGCTTGTAAATCCCATTCGTTTTGCGCCTGCAGGTTAAAAGCTCCTGCCGACAGTAAAATTCCTAAAAATAAGGTTAAAAGATTCTTCATCATGTATTGTTTTTTGTTTTGCCACGAATTTACATAAAGCGATGTGAATTACCTATTGTTAGCCGTTATTGGCTTGTGCTTCCTGTACTTTCTTCGGATCGATCTTTTCGCCTTTCACTTTATCCTCAGCTTTCAATCCCTCGGTAATTTCAATATTTATCCCGTCAGAAAGGCCGGTGTGTACCCAACGTTTTTCGTAGTTTGGCTCTTCGGCCGAACCTGTATTCACCTCAACAAACGACGAGTCGTTTTCAAACTGAAGCAATCCTTCTGGAATAACCATCACATTGTCTTTGCGCTCCAGAACGATATTGGCGTTTGCACTGTATCCGGCGCGGATAAACTGGCCTTCTTTAAGTTTTACATTCGCTTTAATTTCAAACTGAATGGCACCGTTTTCTTCCACTCCTTTTGGCGAAATATATTCTAAAACGGCAGCAAATTTTTCTTTGTCGATAGCACCTATTTCCAGTTCAATTGGCATTCCTTCGCGAATTTTTCCTACCTCGGTTTCATCCACATTTCCTTCAAAGATCATATCGCTCATATCGGCAACCGAAGCAATGGTAGTTCCTGCGTTAAAGGTATTTGCCTGAATTACAGAGTTACCTTCTTCAACCGGGACATCCAGCACCATGCCGTTAATGGTTGAGCGCACCAGAGTATTAGTAGCCGTTTCAGCCTTTTTTGTTACACCGTTTTTAATTAATTCCAGATTATTTTCGGCAGCGGTCAATTCTTCTTTTGCTGAATCGTAAGCCACTTTTGCCGATTTAAACTCTTCGTACGAGATCACTTCTTTATCGAATAATTTCTGCTGACGATCGTAATCGATCTGTGCATCTTCAAAACCAATTTTTGCACGATTTACACGAGTTTCGGCAGAATTCAGCGTTACCATATCAGGAATAATTTTGATACGGGCAACCACCTGTCCTTTGGTAATTTTATCGCCGGCCTCAACAAACAATTCGTCAATAATTCCCGAAACCTGCGGAACGATCTCAATTTCAAAACGCGGTACCACCGATCCGGTAGCCACCGTTTTCATTACTACATCGCTGTAGAACGGATTCTTGTTCTCAAAAAAATCTGTTTTCTTTTTCGATTTGTTGTACAGGAAGAAAAGTGTTCCTCCAAATATTGCAACCAATACTACAACTCCTAAAATTCTAAATACTTTTTTCATGGCTAATTTGCTTTTATTGTTTTTTGTAATTGTTTTGTTTCAATTTATCCTTAATCAATAATCCTTAATCCTTTTCTACTCGTCGCGCAAGGCATCAATCGGTTTAATACTCACTGCCCGCCGCGCCGGAATCAATCCGGCAAATATTCCGGAAACCACCAGTACTGAAAGTGCTCCAACTGCCATTCGGAAACTGATTTCCGGACGGCGGAAGAAAATATCATCGCTACCGCCGGCATTCATTTCCAGCACCATATTTAGCAGCTCAAGCAAGCCCACACCTAATGCCAAACCGAGGTATCCGGCAAGTACAGTCAGGAAAACACTTTCGGCAACAATGTGAAGGATTACTTTCCCCGGTGTTGCACCGATCGCACGCTGGATACCAATTTCCTGCGTACGTTCTTTAATAATTACCAGCATAATATTGCTCACGCCAATTACACCGGCCAGCAAAGTTCCAATTCCCACAATCCAGGTTAACAACTGAATTCCGGTGAACAGTCCCATGTATTTTTTCCATTCCACTTCGATGTTAAATGAACCTACAGCCTGCTGATCGTCGGGCGCAACACTGTGGCGTTCTTTCATTAACTCCTTCAATCGGGCTTCCACCTTGCTTACCGGTACTCCGGGTTGCGAGGTTACCGAGAAGAAATGCACATCGTCGCCCATGTTAAAGGTTTTTTGCATGGTGGTGAATGGCATAATTATGGTTTCGTTTTTTCTACCATTGCCAATATTTACGCGGGTTTCACCTTTTACCACACCAACCACCTGGAAGTAAACGCCGTTAATTTTCAGGTATTCGCCAATCGGGTCTTCATCCTTGTCGAACATCACTTCCACCACGCGTTCGCCAATATTTACCACTTTTCGCGAATGCTGAATATCGATGGTATTTATCAGTCGTCCCTGAAGCGGTGTCCACGGATCGATTTTGAAAAACTCAGGGTAATCGCCATAAATATTAAAGGCGCCTGTTTTTTTACCACGAATTACATTATCACCGCCTCCGCTGCTTGGCCCGAACAATCGTGGCGACAAATATTCAATGTCGCTGATGTTGGCTTTTATGTATTCTATATCTGTGTTTTTGTAGTTCCAGCGTCGTCCACGTTGAAATCCTTTATAAGGCACGCTGGTGCGCTCGGTCCAGAAGAATGCCGAGTTGGATGCGAAAGCTTTAATTCCGTCCATCACCCCGTTTTCAAGGGCACGACCGGCTCCCGACATAATTATCAGCATAAATATTCCCCAGAACACACCGAAAGCGGTCATGAAACTGCGCATCCGGTTTTTCTTTAAAGCGCTTAATATTTCTTTCCAAAGGTCTAAGTCGAACATTGTTTTCTGCTTTTGTTTTCGTTTCTGTTATTCGTCGCGCAATGCCTCAATAGGTTTGATTTTTGCAGCGCGTTTTGCAGGAATGTACCCGGCAATAGCTCCGGCTATCACCAGTAATAATGTTGCCGACATGGCAATTCCCAGGTCAACGGTCGGGTTGCGGAACAAGGTTTCTCCGTTTCCTCCGTTAGTTGCCGCTGAAGCTTCAAATTGTTTCTCCACGATAAAATTCAATCCTTCCATGAGCCCCGTTCCCAGCACCAGACCGATGTATCCGGCAATTGTTGTGATCATTACGGCTTCCAAAAGAATTAATCCAATTACCGAAGCAGGACTGGCACCAATAGCTTTTCGGATACCAATTTCTTTGGTGCGTTCTTTTACCACGATCAGCATTATGTTGCTTACTCCAACCACTCCTGCAATCAGGGTTCCGATTCCGATTATCCAAATGAAAATATCAATCGCCTGGAAGATCTTCATGGTTTGAATTACATCCTCCAATTTGCTGTATGATCCCATGGCCGATTCGTCAGTAGCATCGAATTTATGTTTGCGTGCCAGTCTCTCTCTTACACGGTTTTCAATGGCCTGACTTTCTTCTATTGTTTCGGCGTTAATGGTTAAGGCAAAGTTGTGCAGACGGTTTGATCCGTTAAATACTTTTTGCCCTGTAGTAACCGGGATGTAAGCATTTCGGTGACGAGTACCGCCTCCCTCTTTACAAATTCCAACCACTTTAAACGGGATGTTATTTACCCGAACATATTCGCCAATCGCCTCTTTTCCATCAAAAAGTGCATCGTAAATATCTTTTCCCAGCACCACCGATTTCCGGGTTTGATCAATGTCGACCTGGTTGACAAAACGACCGTCAACAATTTCAATCGACTCGACATCTTTTAAATCGGGATGGCAGGTTATTGCCGAATACTCGCCGTATTCGCTTCCATATGAAAAGAGGTTTCCGCCGATGTAATAACGACCCGAGGTGTGCTCAATTCCTTCTAGATCCTTCAGAATATCGTAATCAGCATTGGTAAAGCGGATTTCCCTGTTTTCCTGCATTCCCTGGTAAGGAATACTGGTGCGGCCACTCCACAACCACATGGCATTTACGGCATCGCGCATAAAGTTTTCCGACACGCCGTTGCTTAAACCATTACCGGCTCCCAGCAGGATCATTAACATGAAAATCCCCCAGGCAACGCTAAATCCGGTGAGGAAAGTGCGCATTTTATTTTTTTTGATGGTGGCAAAGATCTCCTGCCATTTATCAATATCGAACATGATAGCTTAAGTTTAAAGTGAAAAGTTGAGAACAGTGAAACTGGTCGAAATCCCGACCAAAGCGTCGGGATCAAAAACCCGACTGAGGCTGTTAACCAACCTAGGCTGTTTCCAGTTCTTTAGCGTACTGATGCTGAAAGTTTTTCAATTCACCGTTTTTAATGATCTCATCGATCCGGCCATCCTTCAATCGCACAATTTTCTGGGTCATCGAAGCAATATCGTGCTCGTGCGTTACCAGAATAACTGTAATTCCATCGTCATTAATTTCTTTCAGAATATCCATTACCTCGTACGAAGTGCTGGTGTCGAGTGCACCGGTTGGCTCGTCGGCAAAAATTATTTTTGGCTGAGAGATGAGCGAACGAGCGATTGCAACACGCTGTTTTTGACCACCCGACATTTCGCTCGGCAAGTGTGTTGCCCACTCCAGCAAACCAACTTTATCGAGGTATTCCTCTGCAATTTTGTTACGCTTTTTACGATTTACTCCCTGATAGTAAAGAGGAAGTGCCACATTTTCCATGGCATTTTTAAAAGAAATCAGGTTGAACGACTGAAAAACAAAACCTACCAACTCGTTACGTAGTCTGGCAGCCTTCTTTTCCGACATATCCTTTACCAATGATCCGTTCAGATAATACGATCCTTCATCGTAATTATCCAAAATTCCAAGGATGTTAAGCAAAGTTGATTTCCCGGAACCCGATGACCCCATAATGGAGACGAACTCTCCTGAATTGATTTCGAGGTCGATTCCTTTTAATACGTGCAACGAGTTACTTCCCGTTACGTACGACTTGTGAACATTGTTTAGACTAATCATGGCTTGAACTTGTTTTCTGTTATGGCTTTCTGTGGCCGTTGATTTTTGTTTTCGAAATAAAGTTGATGAAAAAAAGGTTTACCCCGGATCTTTTTTCGACGAACGCCCCGTTTTAGCATGTAAAAAAATATTTCATCACGTTTTTTGTTTTTATGGCTTTAAAACTTGCTTGCTTTTTCAATTATGGGACGCACAACTTTTTGATAGGTTACAATGAATTTTGTTTTTTTGAAAAGGTGTTCAGAAACGAGTAATCTTTCCGTATTTTTGACCAGTAATATTTCAGCACATGGGAACAAAATCAGTTTCGTTTAAACTACCGACCAACTATAGCACGGAATTACTGAAAAGCAAAATTGCCAAAACACTGCGGATTAAGAATTTTTCGTTCGAGCTGGAGACCAAAAGTCTGGATGCACGGAATAAATCGAACATTCACTGGTTGGTGAAAGCGCTGGTAACTTCGCCGGAAATAAAAGGCGACGAACAGGTTGAAAAAGAGAAACTGGAAATACCTTATAAAAAAAGCAACAAAAAAATGGTTGTGGTTGGCAGTGGACCCGCCGGTTTCTTTAATGCTTTTGTGCTGCAAAAAGCCGGATTTGATGTTACGCTTATCGAACGAGGTTCCGATGTTACAACACGCGGCAAGGCCATTTCAAACTTTGAACGAACAGGAGTTTTTAGCGCCCAAAACAATTACGCTTTTGGTGAAGGCGGCGCCGGAACTTTCTCGGATGGGAAACTCACTTCGCGCTCGAAACGCATTTCAAAAGAAAAACAGTTTATCTTGTCGAGCTACGTGGAAGCCGGTGCCCCGGAAGAGATTTTATACATGACTCACCCACATTTAGGAACTGACAATCTTCGCAAAATTGTGCAGAACCTCCGCGAAGCTTTTGAAAATTTGGGAGGCAAATTCCTGTTTGAAACAATGCTTGAAGATGTGCTAATTGCTAATTCAAAAGTGAAAGAGGTTGTTACATCCAAAGGTAATTTACCGGCCGATGCACTTTTTATTGCACCCGGTCATTCCGCTTTTGAGACCTATAAAATGCTGATCAGAAGAGGCATTCCTTTCCGCACAAAAAACTTTGCCATTGGCAGCCGGATGGAGCACACACAGGAAACCATTAACCGCGCACAGTGGGGAAAGCCGCAACTTCCGGGAGTGAAAGCCGCCGAATACCGCCTCACTTCGCAAGCCGACGGTAAACATTCGGTATTTTCATTTTGTATGTGTCCGGGAGGAATGGTAGTTCCGGCAGCGGCTTATGAAAATACCAACATCGTTAACGGTATGAGCTATTACAAACGCAACGGTAATTTTGCCAACGCTGCCTGTGTAGCCGCCATTCACCCCGACGAGCTGGCAGGTAAAACAGTTTCGCCCATTGAAGCGCTGGACAACCTGCAAAAACTGGAAGAAAGTTTTTATCAATATGCCGATGGTTATTCCGCGCCTGCTTGTTCCATCAACGACTTCCTGAAACAAAAGGGAAAAGGGTCGCAGTTTGAAACCAGTTATCCGCTGGGATTAAAACCGGCACCGCTTTGGGATTTGTTACCTAAACCTGTTGTTGAATCGATGCAGGTTGGCTTGCAGGATTTTATACGCAAAATGCGTGGTTTTGAAAACGGCCATTTGCTGGGCTTCGAAAGTAAAACTTCATCACCCGTTCAGGTCATTCGCGACAGGAGTGGTTTGTGCGAAAGTTTCGACAATATCTACATCGTTGGCGAAGGCAGCGGCTATGCCGGCGGAATCATTTCGAGTGCTGCCGATGGTATAAAAGCAGCCATGCACTTCATTGAATCGCTATAATTGTAAACTTGCGGTTAACTGTAATACGCTTTTATTTAGATTGATTCTATTAAATTCGGGAAAACAATTAGCTTTGTACTCCTTAAAATAATACGACAAAACATGGCAGAAAAAAATCTACCTTTTAGCAAAGAACAGCTTGAAAGCATTATTGAAAACCACCCTACTCCGTTTCATATTTACGACGAGAAGGCGATACTTGAAAATGCACGCAATTTCCAAAAAGCATTTTCGTGGAACGATGGTTTTAAAGAATATTATGCAATTAAAGCCGCACCAAATCCATACCTGATGAAGATTTTGAGAGAAGAAGGTTTTGGTATTGATTGTAGTTCGATTGCTGAGCTGGAACTGGCCAAACGTATTGGAATGAGCGGCGACGAAATTATGCTCACCTCGAACGATACGCCAGCTTACGAATTTCAGTTGGCTAAAGATTTGGGAGCCATTATTAACCTCGACGATATTTCGCACATTGATTTTGTTGATAAGAATGTTGGACTTCCGGATACGATTTGTATGCGTTATAATCCGGGAAGTTTGAAAGAAGGAAATGTAATTATCGGACATCCGGAAGAAGCCAAATACGGTTTTACCCGCGAGCAAATTATTGAGGGCTATCAAATTCTGAAAGATAAGGGTGTAAAACATTTTGGTATTCACACCATGGTGGCTTCAAACGAACTTGAACCGGCCTATTTTGTGGAAACTGCAGAGTTACTGTTCAACTTAATCGTTGAGGTTTACGAAAAAACAGGCGTAAAAATTGAATTTGCCAACATGGGTGGCGGAATTGGAATTCCTTACAAACCGGGCGAAAAACCGGTTGACATGGAATTTGTTAGCGCCGGAGTGAAGAAGCACTACGATGATATTCTTGTTAAAGCAGGACTTGCTCCGCTGAAAATATTCTTTGAATCGGGCCGTGCCATTACCGGACCTTACGGTTATTTGGTAACCAAAGTTCGTCACATTAAAAAAACATACAAAACATACGCCGGTCTGGATGCCTGCATGACCAACCTGATGCGACCTGCGCTGTACGGTGCATACCATCACATTACGGTTATGGGAAAAGAAAACGACGAAGCGAACGTAAAATACGACGTAACCGGTTCGTTGTGCGAAAACAACGATAAGTTCGCTATTGACCGTATGTTGCCGGAGATTGATCCGGATGATATTGTGGTTATCCACGACACCGGAGCACATGGTCACTCAATGGGTTTCAACTACAACGGAAAACTTAAATCTGCCGAGTTGTTACTTCGCGAAAATGGCGATGTAGCAGAGATCCGACGTGCAGAAACGATCGAAGATTATTTTGCAACGCTCGACTTCGATGGTGTGAAAGACTTTTAAAAAACGATACAACAAAAAGAAAGGCGCTTATTTAGGCGCCTTTTTTGTTTCTATCTTAATTACTGTTTTACCGTCGTCATTGGTTTTCTCGATTCGTTCCACCTCATTATTTTTCAATAGTTCCTTCACCTCGTCGCTTTTTACCTTTTTACCATCGATGTAATAAACCGTATTGGTATCGCCCGGTGTGGTAAGGAAAATCGGTTGTCTTCCGTATTTCTCGGCCAGCTCACGCTGTTTCTCCATCATCTCGCGTTGTTTCTCAAACTGCATTTGCGCCTGCTGTTCTATTTTGGCAATTTGTTCTTCTGAGAGGCTTGCCTTTTCTGCCATTTCGCGGGCCCGTGCTTCAATTTCGGCCAGTCGGGCCTCATCAAATTCGTATGGTGGAAAGTTACCCGGTCCGGCAAAATAATTCGACGATGAATTATCAATTTTATACAGATTCTCTAATCCGCGCAGGTTTAAAGCTTTGTTCAGGTCGGCAACTGTTGCCAGGTCAATATCGCCATCCAATTCTACCAAACTAGTTGACCTACTTGAATTGGTAATTAAAGCGAGTGCCGTTATTAATCCATCATTTCGTTGAAGATAAACCTTTACCTCTTCTCCCATGCGCTTTTCGGTTTTTAATAGCGAATAACCATTTTGCTTGTAATGTTTTAGTATATCTTCGAATAATTCCGGCTCACCCGATTTTTCTTTTTTTGCAGGTTTTTCATCGCCGAAAAAATCACTTGGCTCCACTCCAAAACGACTTTGGCTTATCACTAAAATATTATCCAAACTTTCCAGCGCTTCTGCCAGTTCTGAGTTTTCATCGATGTTTTTCTTTTTCAGGTACAGATCAAACATATCGCTACTTAACATGCTGGCGCTGAAACCATCCTGATCGGCATATTTTTCTGTTAACTGCTCAAACAGGCTCTGAGACTGCTGTGCCAATACAGGAAAAATAATTCCCAACATCAACACAAATACTACTAACTTTTTCATATCACTAACTTTTTAATTGTTTCATTTTCCTTTTAAATCTCTCTCTTCGGTTTTGGGATTCACACTAAAATAACCACTAAAAAATCGCTGTCAGTTTATAATAATTTCCACATCATCGTCAACCCAAAGAACAAGCATATCATCGGGTTCCGGTTCGGGCTGCAAACTTTCCGACACCTGGAATAAGGCTTGCTCCATTACAAAAAACTGGTCCTCTAATTTTGTCTGCTTTTTACTTCTTACATCGAGGAAAACGGTTAGAACGATCAGCACAACTGCAGCCGCTGAAACAACCGAATACAACTGCATTCGAATGCTTTTCTTCTTAACAGTCTGCTTTTCAATTCCGGCAAAAAGATCGTCCTCCAATCCTTCCGGAACTTTGGCTTCGTTCTTGTAAAAAGAAAAAATATCCTTCTCCGCAGTTTTTGTTTTACTTTCTGAAACGGCGGCTTTCAGCTCTTTTTCCTCCTCCAACGAAGTTTCGCCTCTATAATATTTGTCGAGCATATTTTCCTGATGTGTCATAATCGTAAATTTTTTCAACTTCTTCTTTTACTTTTTGCCTGGCCCGCGAGAGAATCACACGCAGGTTGGCCACTTCATAACCGGTCATTTCCTTAATCTCGTCGAACGAAAAGCCATCAATGTCGCGCATCTCAATAACCGTTCTGTACTTCTCCGGCAAATCTTTTATCACCTGTTTTACCTTCTCATACCGTTCAATTGTATCCGAATCTGCTCCATCGGCTTCCATATTCAAAATCCGGTATTCATGTTTCTCATCTATCGCCTGCGGTTTTTTCTTTTTCAGCAGATCGAAACTGTAATTTCGCGCCATTGTAACAATGTAGGCCGACTGGTTAGTGCACTTTACCAACTCATCCTTCCGGTTCCACAACCTGAGCATCAATTCCTGCAAGGCATCGCGCGTTTCTTCCTCATTTCTGAGAATCCGAAACAACATCGGGTACAGCTTTACCGAATATGGAATCACCGTATTTTTAAACTCTTCAGTGGTCATCTGTTATATTGGACGAGTTGGTTTCAGTTTTATAACAAACATTCTCAAAAAAAATAGTCGAATAATTTTCACGCTCCAATTCAAGGTAGGCAGAAAAACTAATTTTGTTATTTTTGCGCCACCAATGACAACAGCAAAATTCATAACCTTTTTACTTCTCGGTATTGGCTTAAGTTTCGATTCCTTCGCTGTTTCTGTGTCGTGTGGGTTGATGAAACGAGAGATCAAATTCAAACAAGCCACCTTGGTTGCTGCGTCGCTGGCATTTTTTCAGGCTGGATTTCCGGTAATTGGATGGCTAATAGGCGAAGCCGTTAAAAACCTGATCTCATCGGTAGATCATTGGATCGCTTTTGGCTTACTGGCCTTAATTGGTGGAAAAATGATTGTGGAAGGTATTAAAGAAGATGGCACACTCAAGAACTTCGATCCCTTTAAAATCAGTGTATTAATTGGCCTATCAATAGCCACCAGTATTGATGCACTTGTCGTTGGTTTAAGTTTTGGATTTCTTGAAATTCCTATTCTATTTCCGGTTTTGATTATTGGCTCGGTAACTTTTATAGCGGCGATGCTGGGGATGTTGTTCGGGAAAAATATTTCAGCAAAAAGAAGTCATCAGTCTCTTATTCTTGGAGGTATTATTTTAATAGCCATTGGATTAAAAATAATAGCCGAGCACCTGTTTTTGCAGGCGGCATAAATCTTCTTATTCTTATTCAGGAAACTTTGTGAAAAGTTGTCTAAATTCATTTAAGAATACAAAACGTCGGATAAAAACCGTAATTTCACGTCTTTAAATTTATACATAGATGGCGAAGATTAGAGTTACCAAGAAATTTCATTTTGAAATGGGCCATGCGCTGCACAATTACGATGGCTTGTGCCGCAATATTCACGGGCACACTTACAACATGGAAGTTACTTTACTTGGTGAAATAAGGGAGGAGAAAGGACACCCGAAAGACGGGATGGTAATTGACTTTGGCAAGCTCAAAAAAATGGTGAAAGACAAGATCGTAAATGTGTACGACCACAGTTTGGTGGTTAGCCGGATTTACGCTGATAAAAACCAGGAGCACTTGTTAAAAGCTACTGAACGATTGATCGTTCACGATTTCCAGCCCACATCGGAAAATATGTGTGTATATTTTGCCGGCGTTCTTCAACAAGAATTGCCCGAAGATGTTTCTTTGTATAGTATTCGTCTTTACGAAACGGCAACATCGTATGCCGAATGGTTTGCCGAAGACAATAAATAGTATCTATTCTGAAATTTAATATTATGCCTGAAAACAAGCAGCAAAAACTTTTTCTTTTAGACGCTTTCGCACTGATTTACCGTAGTTATTTTGCATTTATCCGCAATCCCCGATTTAACTCAAAAGGTGTAAATACCTCGGCAATGCTGGGTGTTACCAACACCATTGTGCAGTTAATTGAAAAAGAGGATCCGGAATATCTGGCTGTGGTTTTCGATGTGTCGGCGCCAACTTTCAGGCACGAAATGTTTAAAGAATACAAGGCCAACCGCGATGAAATGCCGGAAGATTTGCGCAAGTCGATTCCATATATTCGCAAGATTATTGAGGCGTTTAACATTCCGATTATTGAAAAAGCAGGATACGAAGCCGACGACGTTATCGGAACACTGGCAAAAAAAGCCGAAAAAGAGGGCTTCACCACGTATATGATGACGCCTGATAAAGATTATGCGCAGCTGGTTTCGGATAAGGTTTTTATGTATAAACCCGGAAAAGGCGGTGGCGATGTCGAAATTTGGGGGCTGCCCGAAGTACAGGAAAACTTTGGCATTGAAACTGCCGATCAGGTGATTGACATCCTGGGATTGATGGGTGACTCAGCCGATAATATTCCAGGATGCCCTGGCGTTGGACCGAAAACAGCACAAAAATTGATTGCCGATTACGGAAGCATTGAAGAACTATATAAAAACACGGATAAGCTAAAAGGCAAACAAAAAGAAAAGATCGTTGAAAACGAAGAGCAGGTGCGCCTTTCCAAAGTGCTGGCAACCATTATTACTGATGCGCCGGTTCCTTTCGATCTTGATAAACTGAAGAAAGACGATCTCAATAAAGAAGAGCTGGTAAAATTATTTAACGAGCTTGAATTCAAAACGCTGATTTCGCGCTTAAAACTGAGCTCTGCGCCGGCCGAACCGGCATTGCAGGGAACACTTTTTGGCGCGCCCGAAGAAGTTGTTGCCGAAGTTCCTACCACCAAAGAAAATATCGATTCTGTTCCTCATCAATACTATTTAGTTGAAAACGAACTACAGCGCGCCAGTTTACGGGCTGAACTTTCGGTGCAAAAGGAATTTTGTTTTGATACCGAAACCACCGGACTCGATACACAAACGGCCGAAATCGTTTGTATGTCGTTTGCGTTTCGGGAGCACGAGGCGTATTGTGTTACCATTCCGACAGACCGTAACGAAGCGCAAAAAGTAATGGATGAATTCCAGGCGATTTTTGCGGATACGAACATTACCAAAATCGGGCAAAATATTAAGTACGACATTCTCATTCTGAAGAATTATAACCTGGAGGTAAAAGGGCCACTTTACGATACGATGTTGGCGCATTACCTGATTCAGCCTGACATGAAACACAATCTCGACCAATTGTGTTTGCAGTACCTGAACTACGAAAAAGTACCGACCGAAAATCTGATCGGGAAAAAAGGGAAAAACCAGCTGACCATGCGATCGGTAACAACAGATAAGTTACGCGATTATGCTTGTGAAGATGCCGATCTTACGCTGCAGTTAAAAAATGCTTTGGATCCGGAGCTGGATAAAGCCGGAGTTCGCGAACTTTTCGAAACGCTTGAAATGCCACTGGTGCCGGTGCTAGCAAAAATGGAAAGTACTGGTGTAAAATTAAACTCCGACGAGCTGAATAAATATGCCGTGGTTTTGCGCGAGCAGATTATTGAACTGGAAAAAGAGATTATAGAACTGGCCGGCGAAGAATTTAATGTTTCGTCGCCTAAACAATTGGGGCCAATCCTTTTTGAGAAGCTAAAAATTGACACCAACGCCAAGAAAACAAAAACCAAACAATACTCCACTTCCGAGGAGGTATTGATTCGTTTGGTCGACAAACACCCGATCGTTCAGAAAGTGTTGGATTTCCGTGGATTGAAAAAACTGTTGTCGACCTACGTTGAGGCTTTACCACAACTGGTAAATCCAAAAACCGGAAAGATTCACACTTCATATAACCAGGCGATTGCGGCTACCGGACGATTGAGTTCTGTTAATCCGAACCTGCAAAATATTCCGATTCGCGATGCTGCTGGCCGCGAAATTCGAAAAGCTTTTATTCCGTCGGATGATGAGCATACTTTCTTCTCTGCCGACTACTCGCAAATTGAGTTGCGCATTATGGCAGCGCTGAGTGGCGACGAAGAAATGCAACGCGCTTTCAACGAGGGCAAAGATATTCACGCCATTACAGCTGCAAAAATTTACCAGATCCCCGAAAGCGAAGTTGATTCGGACATGCGACGTAAAGCAAAAACAGCCAACTTCGGAATTATTTACGGTATTTCGGCATTCGGCTTGTCGCAGCGTTTAAATATACCTCGCACCGAAGCCAAAGAATTGATTGACGGCTACTTCGAGAATTTCCCGAAGATTAAAGCATTTATGGACAAACAAATTCACCTCGCTCGCGAGCAGGGTTTTGTAGAAACCATAAAAGGCCGCCGACGCTATTTGAGTGATATCAATTCGGCTAATGCGGTTGTTCGTGGAATGGCCGAACGAAATGCAGTGAATGCACCGATTCAAGGTTCTGCGGCTGACATTATTAAGATTGCGATGATCAACATCCACAACAAAATGGAGGAGCTAAATCTGCAATCGAAAATGATTTTGCAAGTGCATGATGAATTAAATTTTGATGTGTATAAACCGGAATTGGAAACAATCCGTTCGTTGGTAAAAGATGAAATGGAAAATGCCGTTGATATTGGCGTTCAATTAACGGTTGAAAGCAATGCTGCTGATAACTGGCTTGATGCACACTAGTATTCTGTTTCTGCCATTTCTTTTTGATCTGTTTCGACTACGCTCAACATGACCAAGGCTGTCAGACTGAGCGAAGTCGAAGTATTAACCATTCAGCTCGTTAAATATCGATTTTACAGTCGGATTGTATTTATTCAGGGCTTTTAACTTTTTAATGTGTTTAAACGCCTTTTTGGGATTGGGGAAACAATAAGCGAAATAACTCCAGAACTGCCTCATTTTATTCAGTGCATTCCCCTCGTTATCCATAATTTCAAGATAACGTTTCAGCATAGTTTGCTGAAAGGAAAACAGTAAATCGGCACGTTCTTTTCCGGATAATTCAATGCCTTTAATTTCATGTGGGAGCAAGGGATTCATTAGAATTCCGCGTCCCAACATCCAGGTATCAACGCCGTGAAATTTGTTTTGTTTGTCCAGAAAATCCTGTTTCGAAAATATATCGCCGTTGTAAACCAATTTGTGTTTTAGGTTTTCTATTGCATACGAAAAAGCATTTTCATCAATTTCGCCCGAATACAACTGGTCGGCAACCCGCGCATGTAGAATGACCTCTTTTAGCGGAAATTGATTTAAAACTTTTACGACATCCTTTAACTCATCTGCCGATTTTAATCCGGCGCGCAATTTTACTGAAAGCGTTCCTTTTGATTGACTGAAGAAATGATCAAGAATTTTATAAATCTCATCAGGAAAAGGCAATAACCCCGAACCTTTCCCGCGGTTAGTCACCATCGGATACGGGCACCCCAAATTCAGGTTAAATTCCGAATAACCATGGTCGGTTAAAACATTTTCCAGCAATTCGAACTCCGCGGCATCTTTTGCCAGAATTTGTGGAATCACCCTGCTTTGTGCATTATTCTCCGGGAGAATTTCACGAATATACTTATTTGGTATCTCATTGTTTTTCAACGAAATGTATGGGATAAAATAAGCATCAACCGTGTTAAACACTTCGGCGTACGACGCTCTGTACACATAGTCGGTAAAACCCTGTAATGGAGCCAGGTAGATCATTAAATCAGCTTTTCAAATTTTTATTCTGCTTACAAATAAACTAAAATTAGTCAGTCGTTTTCAAAAAAAGGCAAATAGTTCTTCAATGAAGCAACCAACTTCATTTTATTATTTTGGTATCTTTGCGCCATTCAAAACTATGGGGGCAAATTACACATATTATCAAGACTCGATTTCAGCGCTAAACGCAAGTGAGGAGATACCCCAAAATCTTGAAAAAACGACCACAATATCACAGGCGAATCGCACCAGAAAACAAAATACTCAAGCTGTTGATAGTTCCGATTACATTGCTCCGCGCCACCAAACAGAAATGCACAGTACTCAAATTGAGCAAAACTCCCTGGTTTTACCCAACCGGGAGCGCGAATACCCGGGGCACGACTGGTTAACCATTATTATTTTTGTGGCCATTGCACTTGTTGCCAGCATTCGTTATTCGTATGCCAAATATATTCAGCAGTTGTTTTTATCGTTATTTAATTATGCCACTTCGTCGCGCATGCTAAACGATAAAACCTACCCCGTTTTTCATGCGGCATTTCGTCTCGAGGCCATTTTTTATATCATCTTCCCCATATTCATATTTCAGTGTTTAAATCTGTTTAAATATCAAAACACGTCCCTAACTCCACAATATTTATCCCTGATTTTTGGGGGAACTTTACTCTACTTTTTTGGCAAAAAAGTTATCTATTTAACATTAGGATTGATGTTTGAAACGCAAAATGAAACCCGGGAATATCTGTTCAGCTACGATAATTTTAATCGTTCGCTCAGTTTAATTTTCTTACCGGTGGTAATTTTAATTCAATTTGCGCCGCTTAAAACCCCTGTGTTTATAGCAGTTTTAGGACTTGTAATTCTTTTAATTTTTAATCTAATATTACTAAGAAGGGGTGCAATTATATTATTGAAAAAACAATTTTCTTTATTTTATCTGTTTTTGTACCTTTGTACCCTTGAAATTTTACCCTTGCTTTTAATTTATAAAGTTGTTGTTTGAATAAGAAGGGGGAAAGTCTCATTAAAAGCATAAAAATTTGAAAGTCAAGAGCATTTTAGTTTCACAACCGGAGCCAAGTACAGCAAAATCACCGTATTTTGAACTGGCTGAGAAGAATGGCCTGAAAATCGACTTCAGACCTTTCATACAAGTTGAGGGGGTTCCTGCAAAGGAATTTCGCCAAACACGAACGCAGATACTTGAGCATACAGCGGTAATTTTTACCAGCCGTACTGCTATCGATCATTTTTTCAGAATTGCACAGGAATTGCGCATTACAGTGCCTGATTCGATGAAATATTTCTGCATTTCTGAAGCAACTGCTTTCTATCTTCAAAAGTACATAGTGTACCGTAAGCGTAAAATATTTTATGCCGATGGTAAATTCACCGATTTGGTGAATGTGATGAAAAAGCACAAAGATGAAAAATTCCTTGTACCCCTTTCAGATATTCACAAACAGGAAATTCCAACCCTGTTAGACAAAGGTGGCTATAAGTACACGAAAGCAATTTTATACCGCACTGTTAGCGCCGATTTATCGGATTTGGCAGATATAAAATATGATGTGCTGGTATTTTTCAGCCCGTCGGGAATTAAGTCGCTTTTCCAGAACTTCCCCGATTTTGAGCAAAATTCTACACGCATCGCATGTTTTGGTCCGTCGACAGCAAAAGCAGTTGAAGAGGCCGGGCTAAGACTGGATATTCAGGCTCCAACAGCGCAGGCTCCTTCGATGACTATGGCTCTTGATCAATACATCAAGAAGAGCAACAAGAATTAAATAGAAAAATATATATTTTTGAAAGGCCGTCCGTCGTTTGACGTATGGCCTTTACTTTTTTATGGAAACAAAAGAAAAAATAGAGTCGCCTGTATCTCACTCGCTAAAAAAGACGGAGCGTTTGTGCAGCAAAAAAGTTATCGATAAACTTTTTTCTGAAGGCGAATCATTTTTAGCGTTTCCGTTAAAGGTTGTTTTCAAGGCAACTGAATTGCCTCAGGCCGTTCCTGTTCAGGCCGGATTTTCGGTAAGCAAAAAGATATTTAAACGAGCCGTAAAACGAAACCGCATTAAACGACTGATGCGCGAAGCTTACCGTCTGAACAAACAAATGCTTTCGGTGACTGCAGAAAAGCAGCAAATGGCCGTTTTTTTCATTTTTATTGGCAAGGAACTACCAAGCTTTGCACAGGTTGAAAAAGCCATGAAAAAGGCACTTTCCAGGTTAGCCGATTCGTGTGCTGAAGCAGAAAACAAAAAGGCATAAAAAAGCCCCGAAAATATCTCCCGAGGCTTGTTATCTTTTCAAACAGAATCTTATTCCTGATCCATAATTTCGGTTTGCATACGCACCGAATCTTCGTGAATGAGCTGAAAGAGGATCTTTACAAACGTTTCATTTACGTCCATACTCTTACCCAACTTTACACGCTTTTCCATTAACTCTGTCCAACGGCTAATTTGCAGCGCAGTAACGTTGTTGTCGCGTTTATACTCCCCAATTTGTTTAACGATTTGCACACGCGAAGCCAGTGTTTCCAGCAACTCGGTATCAATTGCATCAATACGGCTACGCAATACATCCAGTTGATTGACGAAATCCGGATTGCTTGCATTTTCGTAACGAATTACCAATTTATCGAGCATTTTCCCAAGGTCGGCAGGAGTAAGTTGTTGTCCTGCATCACTCAATGCACACGACGGATCGCGATGCGATTCAATCATCAATCCTTCCATACCCATGTCAAATGCTTTCTGCGAAATTTCGAACAGGTATTCGCGTGTTCCGGCTATGTGGCTCGGATCGCAAATTACAGGCAAATTCGGCAGCAGACGCCTTAACTCAATAAAGGTTTTCCAATTAGGGTAGTTACGGTATTTTGTTTCGCGGAATGGCGTAAAACCACGGTGGATTCCCACAATGTTTTTAATACCAGCCTGGCTTATTCGCTCAACGGCACCCATCCAAAGTTGCACGTCAGGATTCACCGGATTTTTGATCATTACCACGGTATCGGTTCCTTTTAACACATCGGCAATTTCCTGCACCACAAAAGGGCTGGCAGTAGAACGTGCTCCAATCCACAATACATCAAGTCCGGCTTTTAAAGCCTCTTCGGTGTGTTGTGCGTTGGCTACCTCAGTTCCAACCGGCAAACCGGTTTCTTCTTTTACCTGCTGCAGCCATTTCAAACCAATCGATCCAACGCCCTCAAACGATCCCGGGCGAGTTCTTGGTTTCCAAACTCCACCACGAAAAACAAATACGCGTTTGTCTTTTGCCAGCAAACGGGCTGTTTCCATGGTTTGTTCTTCCGTTTCAAGGCTACATGGCCCTGAAATCAGCAGTGGATTGTCGATATTTGGCATCCACGCTTTAATCGGATTAATGTCTAATTTTAACGTCATGATTATTTCGTATAAAGTTTTGTTATTTTCTCTTCATTCTTCAGAAAATGTGGATTCTTACCTTCAAGTATGCCACGGATTTTATTTGCATTGTTGATCAAATCGAGCATTTTGTCATCCTCTTCGTTTTTCATACAATCGCGAAATTCGATGAGATGCTTGATGTATACGTTCAGCGATTCAACAACGTATTCGCGATTTTGTTGAAAAATCGGGTGCCACATCGTAGCCGAACTCTTTGCCAAACGAACCGTTGAGCGGAAACCTCCACTTGCGAGGTCGAAAATGATTTTACGATCCTCTTTTGCCTGAACTGCATTGGCCAACGCGTAAGCGGCAGCGTGCGGCAAGTGCGATACAAATGCTGTGCTGTGGTCTTGTTCATCCGATGTCATGTAGGCAATGTCCATTCCCAGCACCTGAAACATCTTTTCGATTAATGCCACATGCTGCGGACCCGAATCTTCCTGGTCGCATAAAATGGCAATTTTCCCTTTAAACAATCCTTCCAAAGCTGCTGTTGGTCCCGAGTCTTCGGTTCCCGACATTGGATGCCCCGGAACAAAGTTTTTTCTTCGCTTGTGGTTAGCTACCAAATCAACAATTACTTTTTTTGTCGATCCCATATCGGCTACCGTTGTTCCGCTGCTAATGGTATCCAATACCCGTGGTAAAACCTCAAGCTCTTTGTTTACAGGAATCGCAATAATCACCAAGTCGGTATCTTTTACCCCGTCCTCCAGCGTTGCAATCTTGTCAACCAGTCCAATTTCCAGTGCTTTGGCCGCATTTTCCTCACTGGCATCAACCCCGATTAATTCGGTGGCAAAGCCCGACTTTCGCAAATCGCGCGCAATCGACCCCCCAATTAATCCAAGTCCTATTACTGTTGTTTTCATTTGTATATTCAGTTTTGTTTATTTCACTTTTGCCCACAAAAAAAGGTCCCGAATTTTTTCGAGACCTTTCTGTAAAATATTTTAAATTTAGACAATACCCTACTTCCTGACCCCGATTTCAGAACCATAATAAAAATAAAAGTAGAAATAGTTATTGTTAAAATTCTTTGTCATTTCTTTAATTTCTGTGAACAAATATAGAGATATATTTTTAAAATGAAATTTTTATCATGTTTTTACACTTCATTTTAAAGCTAATATTCGAAATTTAGTTTTTAATTAACTTTTTAGTAAGCACGGTTTGCCCGTTTTGGCTCACTTTTACCAGGAACATTCCATTTCCGTATCGCGAAAGGTTAATTTCATGCGAATACGCACCAAGTACTCCCTGATCTTGTGTGGCATATATTTTCTGCCCTACAGCATTAAACACGTCAACCTGTATTTGCGACTCCTGCTGAACGGCTGTGATTTTTACCGTAACATTATCGGTGAACGGATTGGGGTAGACATTAACCTCTCCCGGCGACAACAAAGTAACATCAGCTGAAACAGGTCGTTGAATCTCTAAATTATCAATTGCCCATCCCCAGCCTGTTGCATAAGGATCGGAATACAAACGGAAACGAATCAGAATCGTATCGCCGGCCGCACAATAATCGTTATCGGTTAGCGTAATCGAACGGCTTACATACATATCGGCCGAACCCTCAGTCTCCGAATCCTGCTCTCCTGCCGGGATTCCACTATTGTAACTGCTTTGCCATGTTATTTGAGATGAAGAATCATAACCGTCGGCAAGAGGATACCAGGTACGACCCAAATCTTTACTTCCTTCAATAATTACATAGTCGAAAAAATCGCTGTCGCCAAATGTCGAAAGCTGAGCACCGGGCTCTACCAGCACAACCTCATCAAAAGTCATTGTGCCTCCATCTCTTAATACAATAGGTCTTTTCAGGAAGGTGGAAAATTCCAGGTCTTCGTTATCAATATTTGGCGCCGGATAGGGATGCACACTGTGCAACGCGCCATTGTTAAAAAGGTCGGCTGTATATATATCAAAATCAGAAATAACAAAATCGGGAGTTTCCTGATTAAAGTTGTTACTGTAATAACTTACCGCCTCAAATATTTCTTCAACTTTAAAAGAAAAAGATACCTTTTGCACTTCAGGGAGCCTTGCACTGTTCGGGCTGCTCGCTGCATCGGTAGCATAAATTGCGTATGAAATCTCATCCCCATCTTTCAAACTGTTCACATCGAATGGGAAATTGCCAATATACCGATCATCATATTCTCGTTGTAATGCAAATGGTTCCTGCGCGTCGCCATTTATTGAATATTGCACATAGGCAGTATCAATACCTAAATTGTCGCTTATATCTGCAACCAATTGCTGCTCTTCATTCAACAAAAGAAAATAGTCAATCTCGTCATGAGCAATAACAGGTTTTTCGGTATCAGTACCAACATGAATAGTATAGAACTCAATAGGTGCAAGCGCCGGATCGGTTCGCATACGATCCATTGTATCCTGTACTTCAATATAATATGAAATGCTTTCGGTACCGGCTTCCGGGGCATAAGTAGCAGTGTAAGTTCCATCACCTTCCGCATCAACCAATTCGAGCGTATCGGAGTGGGTTTGAAACTCGTCTAACGAATAAATAACTTTATGCGAACCTGCTTTTACACCATAATCACTTTCGAACCATCCACTGAAAACCAGTGGTTTTAACTCTTCAATATCTTTTACCTGGTCGAAACGAATAAATATATTTCGCCAGCCAATATCGTCAATTATTCCACGTGTTAGTGGCCCCGGATCGTGAATTGCCTCCGCCATACCCACCGCGTGAGTCATTAGCGAATTATCATTCCCGGTGGGATAAGTATTATCGTTAAGGTGATATACACTCGAACCGTCATCGAAAAATTCGGGAGCATAAAGCCTTGGCTTATTACCCCGGTTACGCTTTATTGCAATCGGACTATTTGCATACAAATTCCTTGACTGTAGCGCACTTAAAAGCTCGGTGCTTGTGTTTTCAAAGAACGCCGTATTTACCAATTGTTCGCCATTTACTGCGCCTTCCTCAACCAATAAATCAAACGAAGTGGCATCACCAAATTCGTAATAACCATATGCGCCTAACGACTCCTGATCATCGACAAAAAAGAAGCCGGTAAAACCAAGGCCATGACCAATTTCGTGTAATACAACAGTCGCTAAATCATAAAGTGTATCCGGGCAATTCATATCAGTTCCATAGTACCAATCCACTTTACTGCTAAAATTGGCAACCATATCGTATCGGCTCTCGCCATTCAGCTCCTTTTTTGCAATTTTTTCTGCAATCGCTACCGGATAGTATCGGTCTTTAAAAGGCGCATCTTTAAAATTCATATAATAGGTTTCGGGACCACAGCTCCCCAGTACATTCGACCCCAAACTTCCGCTCCAAGTTGCTTCCATTCGAATAGGAACCTCCGATTCGATAATCGATTCCCAAATACTAACCGCGTAAGCAAATGCTTCCTGCGCCTCGGGAGTGAAACCATTATAGTCGACTATTATTTCTGATTTTGCTGCTCCGGCTGATTTTAAAAGAAATTCGGCAGGAGGTGCAATTCGTGCTCTTTCAACTTCGCCGGAACCGTAACAAACCGGATGCGGGACTTTAATACTTTGATTGTAACTCTTCAATTGTGCGTTAGAGGATAACACCACAAGAATCAACAAACTTAACAATGTAGAATACTTGCTCATTTTTCTGTTTTATAGAACATTTATTTGGCGCAGTAAATTTTCATATTAAAAAGAACATGAGCAACAAAAAGTTCAAATAAAATGGACGAGAGTTAAAAAAAATGCCGGAATTTTCATTCCGGCATTACCTAATTTAAGGTTGTAATACCAATCATCTAATATTCTAACCTTTGCGCTTTTTTCTCACTTAGTAATCTGTATAACACCACTAGCGATGTTACTAGACCTGCGAATGCTGCAATAAATGCAATCATTAATAGTGTTTCCATAGTTCTAATTTTTTATGATTTTTTGAGTGAATGTATTTAAATTGTTATCTGATATACTTGCCATGTAAACTCCGGGAGCTACATTAGGAAGATCGATTTTAATCTTACCGTACGATGCATTATAAAGTGTTTCGCGATGCACAGTTTTTCCGTACAGGTCGGTAATAATTACTTCTACATCGTCATTCATATCCGACTGGAATCCGTCGATATAAATGCTGCTTTTAAATGGATTCGGGTAAACCGTTACGTCGTTGGCAGCCAACTCTTCGTTAACGTCGGTGGTAACTTGCTGAATCGCCAAGTTATCAATTGCCCAACCCCAACCGGTAGTTGCTTTGTCTGATGCCAAACGGAAACGGAAAATTACGGTGTCACCAGCTTCAAAACCGGTGTTGTCGGTTAGGTTAATCGTTTGTTTCAGGAACATGTTTTCTGCTCCGGCAGCTTGCGACACCGCACTTTTCAACGAACCTGTGAATTGTGAACTCCAAAGATCGTCAACACTTGAGTCGTAACCATCGGTTACAGGCAACCAACTTTTTCCGTTGTTTTTGCTTGCTTCAACAATTACGAAATCCCAAAACTGATCTTCGGTATAAACTGTTCCTTCAACGCCCGGTTCTACTAAAACTACCTCATCAAAACTCATTAGACCATTTTCTTCAAGAACAATCGGATATTTCAACTGGGCGATCAGGTTGTATTTTTGATTATCAGCCTGTGATTCAGGATATGGATTTACCGTGTGCAGGTTACCACTTGAGAAACCGGCTGGCAATGTAACTTCGAAATCAGAAATTTCGAAATCGCTATTTGGCGAATCAAAGTTATTAAAGTAACCGGCTACAGCTTCTTCAGTTTCGAATACTGAAACGCTGTAATAACCACTTGTTGGCATACGGCGTTTGTTTTCGCGAGCTGTATTATCGATAGCTAAAATGCGGTATTCAACAACATCGTCGTTAAATAACTGAGTAGGAAACTCGAGTTTACCGGCATAAGTATCAGCACCCTCTTTTGATAAAATGAATGGCTCCTGATCTTGTCCGTTAATACGGTACTGAACTTCAACTCTGTTTATTCCAACATTATCGGTTGCAACCGCTGTTAAGTCCATTACAGGACTTTCGGCGTTTACCAGTTTCTCTGGATTGTGCTGCAAAACCGGTGGGTAATAATCGTCGCCAACACGGAAACTTAGTTTTTGTTCCGGTGCACGTTCCGGGTAGCTAAATGCTACATTACCTGTGGTTTTAGCTTCGTAGTAATAATAAATTTTTCCTTTTGCGTTGTTTAATGGCAAATCGCCTTCAAACTGCTGTGTATTATTATTGTATGTAAGACTTACAGTTTCTGATGTTGCAAAATTATCGGTTGAGAAAGTGATTTTCACAGAAGACTGGTCGATATCCATTTCGCCACCTACCTCAACAAAAACAGGAAGTTTTTCGCAAGGCTCTTCAAAATCTTTAATCTCGTAACCGTCGAAGCTAAGTGCTTTCCATCCTAACTGAGCAAGAACATCCATAGTTTTGTCACCCGGATAATGAATGGCTTCTCCTTTAAAAATAAAAGGCGACATTAATGCATTTGCGTCTCCGGCAGCAAATTCATTCTCCGGATAATGGTAAATACTTGTTCCTACGTTCCAACTCTGAGGAGCATAAACTTTTACTGTTTCGTTGTTTCCCTGGCTTTTCAACACAAGATTATTCGAAAGTAGCTGATCTTTAAGTGTTGTTGATGGACGGGCAAAAAGATCTTCGTCAGCAATTTGCTCGTTCGTTTGATTATAAACGTAAACGTCGTAAATACTTGGTGCATTCGAGTTATTATCGAAAGTTCCCTTGTTATCTACGATATCGAAAAAACCTACAAATCCCAAACCGTGAACTAGCTCGTGCAACACAACGGTTACAAAATCGTACTCGTTCGACGGGCAATCGCCGTTGATACCAAAATACCAGTTAATGGAACTGTTAAACGAAGCCTCGATATCAGCTTCAGTTCCGTTCAATTCTTTTTCGGCAAGTTTTTCGGCCAATGCTACAGGGTAATATACATTACTTAGTCGTGCACCGCTAAAGTTACGGTACATACTTCCCGGAGCACTGTTTGCCAATACGTTGGTTCCCATTCCTTTCCATGTTGCACGTACTTTAACAGGCACGGGCGACGAAATAAGGTTTTCGTATATAGAAACTGCGTATAAAAATGCCGGTTTAGCATTTTCTGGAAAGTTGACAAACTCCACCTGGAAATCGGAATTTAATACCGATCCGGATTTTAAGTTTGTTTCTTGGGGTGCGATAAATGATTTCTTACTGTCTTCAGAAGCAATGTTGATCGGGGCATTGATCTTTGTGATCCTTTCTTGATCCGATTGCTCGGCCCTGGCATAAAAAGCGCCAACTAATACCAGGGCGGTGATAATTAAATGTCTCATTACAATTTAAATTAGGGTTTGTAAAAATTGTCATGCCTAAATCTCAATATTGCGCAAAGGTCATTTCGGCATGTTTTTAGGATAACTGCGCTGCGAAGATCTGTTACGGCCGGGTTTGTTTGTTGCCGGAACAGTGGGTTTGTTTCGCCCGCTTTGCTTATTCCTAAGACTTTTTTCAGTAAACAAAGAACTTAATCTTCTTGGAAAACGACTTCTATATTGTCCTCTAATTGTTCGCTACAAAGAACCTGACTTTTAGTAGACTACCCTAATTATTGTTGCTGAATGACTGGCCGATTATTGACCAAAAACTTACCGGTAAAAAGCTGAGGATTTTGTTAAATCCTTAAATCGGAATCCGAAATCGGGATGTTTTGCTGAGATGAAGGGTTTACTTTTCTTAGACCGTTTGTCTAACGTTTGCCCATCAAGTTGTCATACTTTTGTACTCAGCAACTTACGATCGAAATCTTTTCCCGCCACTTATTGTTCTGCCTGAATTTTTGGTTCCTGCTATGATTTACCGGGTTTGTTATGTAAATCATTGGGTTTGTTGAAACCGCAATTCTACACCAATAAGATTCGCTTAACCGCGATCAGTAAATAAATTCTTTTTTGTTGTTTACAGCGTCCTCAATAATTAAATGGTTTTGTTTCATTACAACTCAAATTAGGTTCTAACTTCTCAATTATAAATAATGAAACATTCGTTTGAATCCGGAGAAATCTTTTACAAAACGTTTGCGAGAGCGATTAAATATTGAGTAAGCAAAAATCCGATTTACAATTATTTTAATAATGCAAAGCGGTGGGTTTGTAATTCACTTCCACAAAATATCCACCCTGTAACAAAGGTTTCTTAACGCAAAAAATTCAACTTTTGATTTTTACTTTGATGATTGATGTTGTGTTGAAAATCAAAAGCGCCAGTCAAAGAACGGTTCTATATTTATGGGTTTGTGGATGTAAATGTAGGAATTAATTTAATTAAACCAAATTTTTTTTCATAAGTTTAGCTCGGTAACAAAATTTAAGATTGGTTTATTTATGAACTTTTTATCAACAACCTTACTCTCTATTGCTCTGCTAATTAGTCTTCCGGCACAAAAAAAAGAGCAGAAACTTTACGACGAACTTTACCGGCCACAATTCCATTTTACGCCGGAAAAGAACTGGCATAACGATCCGAACGGGCTAGTTTTTTATGATAATGAATACCACATGTTTTACCAATATAACCCAAACGGAAACGAATGGGGCTACATGCACTGGGGGCATACAGTTAGCACCGATTTACTGCATTGGCAACCACTTCCGATTGCACTTTACCCCGATGAAGGTTCTACCGACAAAGAAAGATGCACCGCTTATTCGGGATCGGCAATTGTTGATGAAAACAACCTGCTTGGCAAACAAAGTGGCAACTACAAAACGCTGGTTGCTTTTTATACCAGCCAGCATTGCGGGCAGCGAATTGCCTACAGCACCGATAAAGGAAGAACCTGGGAGAAATACGAAGGAAACCCGATAATTCCATTTGACGAGATTGACGACGCCCGCGACCCAAAAGTTTTCTGGCACGAAGAAAGCGCGAAATGGGTAATGGCACTTTACCGCAAAGCGACTGAAGATGAAAGCTCAAAAGGCGTTTCGTTTTACACCTCTACCAACCTTGTTGACTGGGAGTGGCAGAGCCACATGGCAAGTTTCTATGAATGCCCCGACCTGGTAAAATTCCAGGTAACCAACCGCCCCAACGAAACCAAATGGGTACTTTTTGATGGCGATGGCAGTTATATTATTGGAAGTTTCGATGGCAAAACATTTGCTCCCGAAACAGCAAAAATGAAAAGCGATTGGGGAAAAAATTATTACGCCACACAAACCTGGAGCAACATTCCCGAGTCGGATGACCGCGTAATACAAATTGCCTGGATGCGGGGCGGAGAGTTCCCCGACATGCCTTTTAACGGACAGATGTCGTTTCCATGCGAATTGTCGGTTACAAAATTCGATTATGGCTACCAGCTCATCCGAAAACCAATTTCAGAGATTGAAAAACTGCACGGTAAACACGATTCGTGGGAAGACAAAAACGTATTGCCGGGACTTAACGATAACAAACTAAAAAAAGTATCGGGCGACTGCCTGCACATCATTGGCGAGTTCGACCTGAAAACAAGCGACAATTTTGGTTTTATGCTTCGTAACGATAACAAGTCGGCCGGAACTGAAATTCTGTACAATGTAAAACGTGAAACGCTAACGGTACTTGGTTGCACCGTGCCACTACCGCCTGTCGACAATAAAATTAAACTCGAAATATTGCTCGACCGTGCATCGATTGAAATTTTTGCCAACGACGGGAAAAAAGTGATTAGCAACTGCTTTACTCCAACCGAAAAAGCAACCGACGTTATACTTTTTACCAATGGCGGCGAACTGGGAATTGACAAAATTGATGTTTACGAAATGAATTCGATCTGGGAAAAATAATACAGCTATGAAATACTTAAAAACAATAGTGCTTAGTATGGTAATAATTTTACCAATGCTTTTAAGCGCACAGGAACAAAAAATTTACGACACCACTGCCGATGCCAAAAAAGACATCGCTGAGGCTGTTGAAGCGGCACAAAAAGCAAACAAATATGTATTCCTGCAAATTGGCGGAAACTGGTGCCCATGGTGCATTAAATTCCACAATTTTGTTCACGACGATGCAGAGCTCAGTTCTTTTATGGAAGACAACTTTGAGGTGGTAAAAGTTAATTACGATCAGAACAACCGTCAGGAAGAACTGTTGGCAGAACTTGAATTCCCGCAACGTTTCGGATTTCCTGTTTTTGTTATTCTTGATGCATCGGGTAAACGTATTCACACGCAAAATTCGGCTTTTTTAGAAAAGGAAAAAAGTTACGACAAAGACAAAATATTACGCTTTCTAAAAAACTGGTCCCCAGCTGCTTTGGATCCGGCTTCGTACGAAAAATGATTAGAAAAACATTGTAATCAACTGAACACAAACAATTAGCAACACCATTGCCACCGGGTAAACCGTTGCATAAGCTATGGAGTGCGCATTAGTATCGGTCATCGAGTCGGCTGCTGCCAACCCCGGTGTACTTGTCATACTTCCGCTGATGGCTCCCAACAGTGTTAGAATGTTCATTTTAAAGAAATATTTTCCGAGAATTCCCGCCACAATCATTGGCAAAATAGTGATGGCCCCACCGTACAAAAACAGCTCAATTCCGTATTGATTGAATGTTTCAACAATTTTTTGTCCGGCACCTGTACCAACTGCTGCAAGAAAAAGCAATAACCCAAACTGACGAACCAACTGGTTGGCAGCACCAGTCATAGTCCATAAAATTGGACCGGTTTTACCAATACGACTGAGAACCAAAGCTACAATAAGCACTCCCCCGGTAAGGCCAAGACTAAAGGCGAAAGTTCCCATAGCAATACTGATTTTCCCAACCAATACTCCAAGAATAATTCCGAGAGCTACCGGCAAGATATCAGTATCGGACAAACGCTTTTGGTCGTTACCAAATATTCTTGAAACCATATCCATATTGGCACGGCTACTGGCAATTACAAGTTTATCGCCAAACTGTAGTTTCGAGCTCGGACTTGGGACTATATTAATACCAGCCCTGCGAATTCGGGTGATGGTCGCGCCATAAGTGTGCAGCAAATTAATCTGCCCGATGGTTTTATTTACCACTTCTTTATTGGTAACCAACACCGAACGCACATCGTATTTTGCATCAATTGAAATTTCCTGTTCTGTTTGAGGACCGATCAATAACTCCACATTTTTCAGTGCTTCTTCGGTTCCTACAGCTTTTATCAGATCGCCTTTCTGCAATAAGGTTTTGGGGGTTGGCGTTACTGCCACACCGTCGTGCACAACCCGCGAAACTACAGCTTTGGTCATAAACCGAATGCGCAACTCTCCTATTGTTTTTCCAACAACATTTTCGTTTTCAACCACAAAATTGCGTTTAACTACTTCCGGAAATTCATCTTTTAAAACTGAAAGATGCTCCTCTTCAGCTTTGGCAATGGAAGTACCTAATATTTTTGGAAGGAAACGAATGAACAGAATCACACCGATAACACCAAACGGATACCCCACACCATAACCAATAGACGCCAGTGGCGAGCCGGTATAATCGATGGCAGCAGCCAGACCCGGCGTACTGGTTAACGAACCGGTTAACAAACCAACTGCGATATTCGGATCGACTTTAAAAACAGTGATAATGACAACAGTGATAACTGAGGCCAGCACAATAAGCAAAGATGCAAACCCGGCCAGTTGCCTCCCTTCTTTTTTAAACGACTCGAAGAAACTGGGGCCAGCCTGAATTCCGATAGTAAAGATAAACAGCACCAACCCGAGGTACTGAAAATCTTTTGGAACCACGATGCCGAAGTGACCAAAAACAAGGGCCACAAAAATTACTGCCGACACATCGAGCGACAGTCCGAAAACCTTGATCCGACCAACAATAAAGCCTAATGCAATAATTACAAACAGGGCAAAATAGCTATTTCCTAGTAGTTCCATTTGTGCGAAGTTTGGCACAAAGGTAAGTAATAGTTTTTGGGACTAACAAGCATCCAAGCCGAGATATGGCCCGATTTAATGTTAAGTACAAGAACAAAAAAACCGGATAAAATTTATCCGGTTCGTTTATATTGTGTTTCAATTTACGGCAGTAAAAAGCTAAAATCGTCGCCCGCCTTTAACTCATAAGGCTCCTGTCCTTTTTTAAAGATTCGGCAACTTCTGTCTCCGATCAGCTCCAATTTATCGTCCTCCAATTTAAACATGGTTCCTTCGCGCAAACCGGCCACGTAGCAGTTCGGATTAATCTCAAGGAATTCAGAAATTCGCTGCTCACGTGTTTCGCCACCATGTCCTTCAGGATTGGCATCGAGGTAGTGCGGGTTGATTTGAAACGGCACCATATTTATGCAATCAAATCCCAGCGGATCGATGATTGGCATATCGTTGGTAGTGCGCAATGTTGGACAAGCCACATTCGATCCGGCACTCCAGCCAATATACGGAACTCCGTTGTAAACGCGTTCGCGAATCGGATTCATCAACTTCTGATCGTGCATCATCCGAACCAGCTGCCAGGTGTTTCCACCGCCAACAACGATGGCTTCAGCCTCTTCAATCGCTTTCACCGGATTTTTAAACGTATGGATACCTTTAATATGGTGTCCCAGTTCGGCGAATCGTTCTTCCACTTTTTCGCAGTAAGTATCAAACGAAAAAGTAACGGCTGCATACGGAATAAAAACCGCTGTTACCGATTTGTCGCCCAGGAATTTCTTTATCTCGTTTTTCGGGTAATCCAGATAAGGTTCGCCCGGCATTGTTGAGTTGCTTAGCAGTAATAACTTCATTTCTCTTGACCAATTAATTTGTGGCAGAAAGAACTGAAATCTTATGGATTTTTCCAATGATAATTATTGACTTTTGTAAATTTTGTATATTTAAAGAACAATTAATCAACCTTTACTTTAATGGATCTCCAAATTATTCAAAATCGCATTATTGAAAATCAGAGGACAACGTGTTATGTTGGATTTTCATCTGGCAGAACTTTACGAAGTTGAAACGAAAGTTTTAAAACAAGCCGTAAGACGAAATCTTGAAAGGTTTCCGGAAGACTTTATGTTTGAACTATCTAAGAATGAATTGGATAAACTAAGGTCACAAACTGTGACCTTTAACTGGAAACCAACAACTTATGCGCCTTTTGTCTTTACCGAGCAGGGAGTTGCGATGTTATCAAGCGTACTAAAAAGCCAAAAAGCTATCCAGGTAAATGTTGAAATCATCAGGGCATTTGTACAACTGCGAAAGCTTGCCATTCAAAATTCGGATTTAATTAACCGGATAAATGAAATGGAGAAAAGATACGATGAACAATTTAAAGAAGTATTTACCGCACTTCGGTACCTTATAAATCCCCCGGAAAAAGAAAGACGAAAAATTGGTTATAAAAGATAAGATGATGGAAGTATTGTAAGTCTCAATCTTTTTATTCGTACATATCCCCCAAATCACAAGCTGCCAGTTCGACAAAATAATCAGCAATTTGTGAGGTCACAGCCTCCACAAACTTTTTACCCTTTTCGGCAGTGGCTTTTTTCGGATTTCCAACACCGGTGTCAGCCGAAACCTTGTCCCATTGGCGCGGTGCCCAGGCGGTTTTATTTTTAAGTCCTTCCAATTTAAAAGCTTTTGCCTCGCCAAGTCCGGCCTCATCAAGTGGAAGAACCAGACCAGGGTAAAAATGCATGATAATGCTTGTTTCCATTTCGTTGGCATGGTCACCGGCTTCCTCAAAATAATCCTCCTGATCAAACATACGAAACCACTCTACCAAACAAATAAACACATCGGGGAACTGAGGTTGCAACTCGCGCACCAGCGGTTTAAAATCGTTTCCGCCATGGCCGTTCATCAAGACCAGCTTTTTTATTCCCTGACGGCTTAAGGCAGTTAACAGGTCTTTCAGAATTATCAATTGGGTGGATGGTTTGGTGTGCAAACAAAACGGCATATCAATTTGCCCCATGTTTTGCGCGCCCAGCGGAATTACCGGAAGCACCATCACTTTTGTCCCTTTTTCCCACGCTTTGCCCGCTGCCTGCTCCGCAATTTTTGCGGTCTCCAACGAATCAGTTCCGTAGGGTAAATGATAGTTGTGCGGTTCGGTGGCTCCCCAGGGTAAAATCGCTACATCGTATTTCTGATTTTTTACTTGTTTCCAGTTGGTTTGCTCCAACACATAAGGTTTAGCATTCATTCTGTTAGGTTTAGTTTGTTGTCGTTTATAATTGGAATAAAGTGATGCCAAATGTAAATGGCGTAAGCTCCGGCCCTTTATCGGTTTTAAAAAGCGGCACCAGATCGTAGCTGGCAAACACATTAAACCAGCGATAGCCCGTTCGCACCATTACAGAGTACTTGAAACGATGCATCGAAAAATCGTCCACCACTTTCAGCTTCTGTTTCTTCTCTTCCTTGTACTTTATTTTGGTGTGACTGCTCAGCCGCAAACTACCCACCACTCCGGCCGAAAAAAACATTCGGTTATCGTAATGATTAATGGGAATCTGAAACTCAAGAAGCAAGGGCAGCGTAATCATCTCAACTGCCAGTTTCGATTTCTGGTTATCGTTAAAATACAGGTAATCGGGCGAGATCACTCCATCGCTACCTTTTATAATTGTGGTATTATCATCAAGTCGATAGCTTTGTAATTGCAGCCCTAAACCGGTAACCAGGCCAATTGTATTCCTGTTTTTCTGCAAGCCAATACTTTGTTGCAAAAAATTGAAATACGCAGAGTTTGAACGGAAAACATCATTATCCATAAATTCCGATTGGTATCCGGAGTAATCCTCATCGAGCAGCATATTAAAACCAAAATCGATGCCTACCCAATGCCCCGAAAAGTCATCTTGCCACAACTTCAGTCCGTTGTGGGTAACTTCTGAAAGATCGATTTTACGTAAAAAGCGCTTTGGATTTTCTATCGGAACAATCGTGTCATTTTCCTGTGCGTTTATTTCAAAACCTGAAAAACACAGCAACAGGAATAAAAGGAGCTGAATCTGAACTATTCTTTTCATGGGCTTTCTGTGCATCATATCTAACAAATGTTTTGCATATGAATACTAACAAAAATAAGCCTTTGGAGAGAATTATAAGAGAATTCGGTGTTAAAAATGGTGATTGTCAAACATTGGCAAATCAATTCGATAGAATACAAACCAAACTCCCAAAGTTAAATTTATGAAACAAGAAAGCATAAACCTCTGAAAAACAAATAAAAAGAGTACCTTTGCGGCCACTTTAAAAAATAGTATATGAGTTTATTTGAAACAATGGGGTTAAAAGCCGAAATCCTTGGTGCGATCCAGGAGCTTGGTTTTGAGAATCCCACGCCGGTTCAGGAAAAAACGATTCCGTTTTTACTGGAAAGCGACCAGGACATGGTTGCCTTGGCACAAACAGGAACGGGAAAAACAGCGGCATTTGGGTTACCCATTGTTCAGCAGTTCGACAGTTCGGTAAAAGTACCGCAGGCCTTAATTTTAAGTCCAACGCGCGAACTGGCTTTGCAAATTGCAAAAGACCTCGAGAATTTCTCGAAAAACATTAAAGGAGCAAAAATTGCCACTTTATATGGCGGCTCCGACATCAGACAACAGATTAAAGCCCTTGAGAGTGGCGCCCAGATTGTGGTGGGAACTCCGGGTCGTACGCTCGATCTGATCAAGAGAAACAAACTAAGAGTACATGATATACAGTGGGTGGTGCTCGACGAAGCCGACGAAATGCTTTCGATGGGATTTAAGGACGACCTTGATGCCATTTTAAAAGATACACCGGTTGAAAAGCAAACCTTGCTGTTTTCGGCTACCATGCCAAAAGAGATTGTGCGAATTGCCAATACTTACATGGCCGATCCGCACGAAATTTCGGTGGGAAAGAAGAACACTGCTGCCGAAAACGTAGAGCATAACTATTACCTGGTACACGCCAAAGACCGTTATATAGCGCTGAAACGTGTGGCCGATATCAATCCGAATATTTACGGAATTATTTTCTGCCGTACACGTGCCGAAACTAAAGATGTGGCCGACAAACTGATGCAGGACGGATACAATGCCGATGCATTGCACGGCGACCTGTCGCAGGCACAGCGCGACCACGTTATGTCGCGTTTCCGTAGCAAACACCTGCAAATGTTGGTGGCTACCGATGTGGCTGCACGTGGTTTGGACGTGAACGAACTGACACACGTTATTAACTACAACCTGCCCGACGATCCTGAAGTATACATTCACCGAAGCGGAAGAACAGGACGTGCAGGGAAAAAAGGTATTTCTATTACCTTGATTCACATGCGCGAAAAAGGGAAACTTCGTGATGTGGAAAAGAAAGTAGGTAAGAAATTCACCAAAGTTCCGGTTCCACTGGGAAAAGAAATTTGCGAGAAGCAGCTTTTCAACCTCATCGACAGGGTGGAAAAAGTGGACGTGAACGACGACAACATTGCTGAGTTTATGCCGGTTATTTACAAAAAGCTGGCATGGTTGGAGCGCGAAGAATTGATCAAACACTTTGTGTCGGTTGAGTTTAACCGCTTTTTACAGTACTACGAAAACGCGAAGGATATTAACGTTGACGAAGCGCGCGAAAAAGAATCGATGCGTAACGATCGTGGCGACCGCCGCAGAGGTGGACGTGACGGACGTGAGCGTGGTGACCGTGGAAACCGTGAACGCGGCGACCGTGGACGTGGACGAAGAGGCAACGGTGGCAACATGTCGCGTTTTTTCTTTAGCCTGGGTAAAAAGAGCGGCGTTAACAAACGTGCAATCATCGATTTGATTAACCAGAACACTCCGGGAAAAAGTATCGATATTGGCAGCATTGAAGTACTGAAAGGTTTCTCTTTCTTCGAGATCGACTCGAACTACGAGAAAGAAATTACTAAAGCTTTCAAAAATGCCCGTTTCAGAGGCCAGAAAGTGAATATTGAAGTAGCGAATAAAAAGAAGTAGCTACTAGCCACTAGTTGCTAGCTGCTAGCTTTAAGAAATAGGGAATCCGGTCTTTTTGGACCGGATTTTTTTATGCCCTCTTATTAAATTGTCATTCTGAGTGCAGCGAAGAATCTGTTACATCGTAGCTATAAAGTAACAGATCTCTCACATTCGTTCGAGATGACATGGCATTCCAATTACAAGATTGATTTAGCAACTATCTTTTGCACCGTGCTTTAGCGCGGTGATTTCTTAGAGCACATGAAAATGTGCTTTAGCATTTAATTTTATAATATTAACGGCTAAAGCCAATCCACTTACTACAATACTAACCACCGGGCTAAAGCCTCGGTGCAAAAACTTCTTAACTCCTAGGCAACAGATCTCTCACGTTCGTTCGAGATGACGTAATTAAACCAGCAGCTAATTCTCCCACTCGTACCCAAAAATCCCCCATTCAGCAAGTCTTTTTTTCATATAAACAGTGTTTGCCGCATCTTTGATCCAACGAAAACGAAACCATGAAAACAATTTTTCTTTTGATCTGATTATTGAGAGTAACGGTGGCCGGTTGTTATTGATCGGCTGCCTTACAAAGTATTTTTCCGAAACAGTTTTTTATTATCTTCATAAACGAAAACCATGGCGAACTTTCAACTAAATAAACAAACGAAAAAACAAGTGATCAAACATCTGGCTATCCTGGCGGGTGCAGTAGTCATATGCATTATCTTTAGCCTGGTGCTTTTTCAACAAATCCTGCACCCGGGCATCTGGAACATGCTGCTATTAACTGTTATTCAACTGGAGCTATTCATGTATCTGGGCACTCGTTTTTTCCGCTCGATAAAACCCGACAGTCCCGGAATCATCAAGAAAACAATCATTCGGTTAATTCTCTTCTACTTCACAGTTTTACTCATTGCAACAGTATTGTTTGTTGCACTTTTTACCTGGCATTTCTGGCGGGCAGGAGCTCCATTTTCGGAGTTTATACCTAACCTTCTGCATACCGAGTTGCAATCATTTCTAACGTCTGCCGGAGTTGGTTTTGCCCTGGGTGCGCTTTTCTTTTTCTACACGCAATGGTCCGATGCAGTAAAACACATGCAGAAACTAAAGGAAGAAAAGCTAATTTTTCAGTACGAAACGCTGAAAACGCAGGTGAATCCGCATTTTCTGTTCAACAGTTTAAACACCTTGTCGTCGCTGGTCAACTCCGATCCCGCGTTGTCGGATAAATTTATTCACAAACTTTCGGCCGTGTACCGTTACGTGCTAGAGAACCAGGAGAAAGACCTCGTCCCGCTGTCCGCCGAAATGAAATTTGTAAAAGACTTTTTTTACCTGCAGAAAATTCGCGACGGTGAAAAGATTGAACTCAAGATCGATTTCGACGAAACGGGCAGTGCGAAGATCATTCCGGTGTCGTTACAAATGTTGGTGGAGAACGCCATAAAACACAACGTTGCCACACGTAAAGAGCCGCTGCTGATCACCATTCATTTTGAAGGAATGGACAAGCTGGTGGTACGCAACGATCTGCGCCAACGTATGCAACTGGCCGCCTCATCGAAAATCGGGTTAAAAAACCTGAACGAACGCTGTAAGCTCATCCTGAAACGCGAGGTAGAAATACAGGAAACTGCTGATGAATTTATTGTGAAAGTGCCTTTAAAACTTAACGAGCAAAGCAAATGAAGGTAGTAATTGTAGAAGACGAGCACCTGGCAGCTGAAAAACTGATGCAGCAATTAAATACCATCGCCCCCGAGGCGGAGGTGCTTGCGGTGTTGGAATCGGTGGAAGAATCGGTGAATTGGTTTGCAGAGAATCCTGCTCCCGATTTGGTTTTTATGGACATTCAGCTCGACGATGGTCTTTCGTTCGAAGTTTTTGATGAGCTGGAAATTAAAGCCCCGATAATTTTCACCACTGCTTTTGACGAGTACGCTATTCGTGCCTTTAAAGTAAACAGTGTTGATTACCTGCTAAAACCTATCGAGCTGGAAGCGTTGCGCTCGGCTTTGGAGAAGTATACGGAATTGTATGGTCAGCACCAGTTGTTGGAAGATAAAGTGGCTAAAGTGATCGAACAGCTATCGAGAACTTACAAGTCGCGGTTCTTTATTAAAATTGGGAACCGTTTTCAGTCTATTCAGGTGAGTAAGATCTGTTGCTTTTTTGTGCAGGAGCGCAGCACTTTTATAAAAACTATGGAAGGTAAAACCTACGATCTTGACTTTTCACTCGATCAGCTGCAAAAAATGGTCGATCCCGATCAGTTCTACCGCATCAGCCGGAATTACCTGGTAAACATTAACTGCATTAACGAAATTGTGGGCTACTCCTCCACCCGACTAAAATTAAAGCTGGCTACCGAACTGGACGAAGATGTTATCGTTAGCCGCGATAAGGTTTCGGGGTTTAAGCGGTGGATGGATAAGTAGAGTAAGAGGAATACTACTAAGGACACGAAGAAATTCTAATCCTCAGTTTTTTAGACTTTGAGTCTTTGTGTTCTTCGTGGTAAGTAAATTCAAGTGCACATAACTATCCTGAAACCTCCTATATAATTGATACAGATTCCTCGCTATGCCCGGAATGACAAAGGGCCAGGTAAAAATCTTCAAATAAAAAAAGGAGCCATCTCTGACTCCCTCCTTATATGCAATTATAACTTTTTCTTCTTAAGCCAATTTTGCGTCTAATTCAATTTCGGCAGTACCACCGGCATACAAACGCGAGATTGGGCATTTTGCTTTTGCAGCTGCTGCCAGCTCGGCAAATTTCTCTTGCGTTAAACCTTCGCATTTTGTTACGTTGGTTAATTTGATGTTGGTAATGGCTGGCCCGCCATCCAACTCGCCCAATGTAACTGCTGCTTCTGTTTCAACGCTTTCAGGAGTTAATCCTTCGCCGCTTATTAAAGCTGCCAAAAACATTGAATAACAACCTGAGTGTGCTGCACCTACCAGTTCTTCTGGGTTTGTTCCTTTTCCATTCTCGAAACGAGATGCAAAAGTAAACGGCCCGCTGTAACCGGTGATGTTCATATTTCCTTTTCCCTCTTTAAGAGTTCCGTTCCAAACTGAGTTTACTTTTCTTACTGACATAATTCTTAAGTTTAAAGTTTTCTACTATAATGTTGCTTCGCCTGGCTGCCAGTTACATCCTGTAAGTCCAGGGTTTTGTGTAGCTTCCAAAGCTCTTAATACCTCGCCAACGTTACGGCCGGTAGCATCGTTATTACAGTTTACCCACTGAATTTTTCCTTCAGGATCAACAATAAATGTAGCACGGTAAGCAACGCTTCCAGGTTGTAAGATACCCAATTTTTTGGACAATGACTTAGAAGTATCTTCAATTAATGGGTAAGTAAGATTTGCCAAACGCGGATCGTTCGATTTCCATGCCAGGTGAACTTCGGCAGTATCGGTTGATACACCATATAATTCAGCATTTAACTCTTCGAATTTTGCGTGGTTGTTGTTGAACTCCACAATTTCGGTTGGGCACACAAAAGTAAAGTCTTTCGGGTAAAAGTAGATTACCATCCACTTGCCTGCTTTTTTATGATCTTCTGATGTTACTTCTCCGAATTGGTTGTCGGCTAAAACTGCTTGCTTTTTAAACTTTGGAAATTTATCTCCTACAGATTTCATGATTTTTCGTTTTTTGATTTTTAAATTTTGATTCAAAAGTAAATTGAAATACAGCGCGTGTCAAATCGATTTTTTTTAAGCGGAATAGACAGAAGCTATACAAAAAGCAGTAAAAGTCTGATGTTGAAGTTTCTTTACAAACAAGATTGAAAAATACTGCTTCGCCAAGAGCAATTATATTTCCGTTTTTCTGCTTGTTTCACAACATTCTTTATTGAAAAGCCCTGAACTATCATTATATTTAACCGTTTTTTGAAACAATTTTCAAGAATATTTAATACCTATCCGATTAAAACTAATATTGTTATGGAGGAAAAATCAAAAATGACATCTGTATCAAGAAGAGCATTTCTTGGTACAACAGCAGCAGCCGCTGCAGGATTTACAATTGTTCCGCGCCACGCAGTAGCAGGTCTTGGTCATAAAGCACCAAGCGACAAATTAAACATTGCTGCCGTTGGTATTGGAGGAATGGGAAATTCAAACCTCAGAAATCTTCAGTCGGAAAATATCGTTGCACTTTGCGACGTTGACTGGAAGTATGCAGCACCTGTATTCGAGAATTACTCGGGTGCGAAAAAGTACAAAGACTGGCGTAGAATGTACGACGAAATGGCTGATAGCATTGATGGTGTAGTAGTAGCTACTGCCGATCATACGCACGCCATTATCGCATCGCATGCCATTACATTGGGTAAACACGTTTACGTGCAAAAACCATTAACTCACACCGTTTACGAATCGCGCTTACTTACCAAACTGGCCGACAAGTACCAGGTTGCCACATCGATGGGTAACCAGGGTTCATCGGGCGAAGGTGTAAACCTTACTTCGGAATGGTTAGCTAACGGCGAAATTGGTGAAGTAACAAAAGTTGAAGCATTTACCGACCGTCCTATCTGGCCTCAGGGATTGAACACTCCTGAAAGAGGCGACTGGGTTCCGGAAACTTTGGATTGGGATCTGTTTACCGGTCCTGCAAAAATGCGTCCTTACAACCAGGTTTACCACCCATGGAACTGGCGTGGCTGGTGGGATTACGGTACAGGTGCACTAGGCGATATGGCTTGCCATATTCTTCACCCGGTATTCGTTGGGCTTGATTTAGGTTATCCTATTCACACTCAAGGAAACTCAACATTGTTGTTACAAGACTGTGCTCCTACTGCTCAGTCGGTAAAACTAACTTACCCGGAACGTAAAGCAAATGCCGATAAACCATGGAAAGGCTTGAAGAAAAACACGCTTCCTCAAGTTGATGTACATTGGTACGACGGCGGTATTAAGCCAATGCTTCCTGAAGGATGGCCAGATGGTAAAAATCCTAACGATCAGGGTGGTGGCGTAATTTTCCACGGAACAAAAGACAAACTGATTTGCGGATGTTACGGTGTAAACCCATGGTTATTGTCGGGTCGTACTCCTGATGCTCCGAAATTCCGTCGTCGCGTAGAAACCAGCCACGAAATGGATTGGGTACGCGCATGTAAAGAAAGTGCTGAGAACCGTGTTCCAACTGCATCTGACTTTAAAGAAGCAGGACCATTCAACGAAATGGTTGTTATGGGAGTTCTTGGTGTTCGTTTACAAGGACTGAATAAAGAACTGGATTGGGATGGCGAAAACATGCAATTCACCAACCTTACCGACAGTGAAGAAATTAAAACTGTCATTAAAGACGGTTTTGAAATTCACGATGGTCACCCAACGTTTACTAAAACCTGGACTGATCCTGTTCCTGCAAAAGAATTTGCAGCTGAATTGATCAAGCATACTTACCGTAAGCCTTGGAGTTTACCTGATATGCCGGCATAAATTCAGTTTTAAAAGATATGCGAAAGGTGTCTGCAATAGCGGGCACCTTTTTGTTTGTCTAATTTTCGGGAAATGCTTGCGTATATTCGTCCAAATTTGTAAACTTGCACCCCGAAAATTGTATATAACATTACATTTTCACTCCGGGCCTATAGCTCAGTTGGTTAGAGCACCTGACTCATAATCAGGGGGTCCCTGGTTCAAGCCCAGGTGGGCCCACCCTAATAAACAAGGCACTTTCAGCGATGAAGGTGCTTTTCGTTTTTTAGCCGGGTACAACATGGGTACAACAAAATTTTCTTCCCCATCAAACACAGTGCTACCACATCCCAAAAACTGGTAACAGCTTTCTTTTAATTTGATATGGTTAAATCCGTGCTTCATTTTTTAGGTTCCAGACTATAAATTTAGGGATTTTAGTTTAAAAATTAAATTGATCGGATAGTCAACCTGTTTTTAAATCCATAAATATCAAGTCGACTAAACATTGTAAAAATTCGATAATATTTGGTTCTATTTAATGTATTCTAATACGTGTTAAACATTCTGTTAAGACAAATAATGCCAGGTAATACCAATTCATACTTAGGCATCAATTTTCATTTGATTTCATCAATCCTATTCTTTAATTTTAGAATATGACCTTCTGCTCTTGAGAAAAGAAAACATGGTCGATGTCACTCTGGAAGCTAATAAACATGGAAACAATTATTCAAAAAACAGGGCAGCTAATATTTTATTTTAATCAAAGAGGCAGGAGGCTCCTTTATAAGCGAATCTTTAGAAGTCATACTTCCATGGTCGTTTCAATTATACTATTCAGTTTGATCGTGCTTCTTATGGTATTTCTAATATTTGGATTTCCGATTGTCAAGACTCTAACTTATACATTCACTATCGTTTTTTGTCTCTTCCTTGTATTACTATTGATCGGCTCAATCCATGAAGCCAAAAGACTGGAAAGAACAAGTTTGCATTCCAATTTTCAATTTAACAGAAGTAATTTGAACGGAATTCCTTTGTCAAATATTGGATTCTCAGAATCTGAAATGGAAAATATTAACCTGGTTTTAAACAATCTCAGACCAAATAATAAAATCGATTTTTGTTTGGTTTCCGATAATCGGACTGCAGCTGATTATAAAAAGCTGCTTCGCATTCTTCACCTGCTTATTAATGGAGGAATCAGACATTTCAAAAAAGAGCGTAAAGAGCAACTCTTTAAATTCATTGAATCAACCTTCACATTGAACGGCTCAGAAGTTAAAAGGACGAGTTTGAACTCGCGGTTTTCAGAGTTTGTGAATGAAAGTGAAACGGAATTTTCTGAAAACCTACAGGCCTTTCAGAAAATACTTTTTCGATAGACGGTATTTCTCCCGTAATTAGCCCGTAATTCAAATTACCCTCTTGATTTACTGCCACATACAGTTACATATTTGCTAATGAAGTTTTCACGCATCTAGCGTCATTAATCATTAAAAATATGTCACCTATGGAAAATCAAGCATTTATTTCCAAACAAGTTCTAAATGAATTAAAACAAATCAAAACCCTACTGGCAGAAAACAAAACCGTTTTTAATGTTGAAGAACTGGCTCAGTACACCGGGCTATCCAAAAGCAAAATTTACAAACTGCTCAGTAAAAAACTTATTCCAACCGGTACCAATGCCAACATCCGGCAAAAGTTCTTTTATAAAAAAGACATAGATCTCTGGCTAATGGGTATTTCCAGAGATGAACTGGAAGCGGAAGAAGAATTCAACAACTCATTATCAAGGAACAGAAAAGCATAACCACAAATACATTTTGAAATGAGCGATATGCCGTATATCCGTGTTGGAACTTCCTATTTCAAGAAAGTTAAAGCTCCCACCATTTCGGGAGATTTTAACGAAATTCTTGTGCCATGGAACATCGATACCATAAAACAGGATTTTGGAAAAACTTATGTGGCGGATATTCCGAAATATGATGGGTTTACTTGTATTCCCAATCATATCAATTTCAAACAGGTCTGCTCGGGTTTCTACAACAAGTACTCACCTTTGAGCAACAAACCAAAGAAAGGATCAATTGATGTTTCAACACTTTTTGTAAAACACATTTTCGGAAATCAATACGAACTGGGATTGGATTATTTGCAGTTGCTTTATCAAAAACCGGTGCATATTCTTCCGATTCTTTGCCTTGTGTCAAAGGAAAGGTCAACCGGGAAGAGTACTTTTCTGAAATGGCTTAAAGCAATTTTTGAAAATAACCTTACCTACCTGACAAACGATAGTTTTGGAAGCCAGTTTAATTCCGACTGGGCGAATAAACTTCTGATCTGTATCGATGAAGTTCTTTTTAATAAAGAAGAACTGACCGAGCGGATTAAATACCTCAGCACTACCAACCACAATAAAATGGAAGCCAAAGGTAAAGACAAGATCGAGGTAGAATTCTTTGGAAAGTTTATTCTATGCAGTAATAACGAAGATAATTTCATAAAAATTGATGCTGCCGAAGAACGTTTCTGGGTACGAAAGATTTCAAAGTTTGAAACTGAAGATACTGATCTATTAGATAAACTGGTTAAGGAGATACCTGCCTTTCTTTTCTTTTTAGACAACAGGAAACTTTCATCTCCTCGATTTACCCGGATGTGGTTTACTCCTGCTCAAATCAGAACCCGTGCTTTACAAAACCTTATCCGGCATAACAGAAGCCGGGTAGAGAAAGAACTGGCCAGTATTTTATTTATGGTAATGGAGAAGTATGATTTGGATGAAGTTGAGTTTTGTCCCCAGGATGCCATGTTTGCCGTCAACCAAACAAGGGTAAAAACTGACCTCACACAAATCCGACACTTGCTGAAAAAAGAATGGAAGCTTACTCCAAAATCCAATTCGCTGACCTACGAAAAGTTTGCCATCTGGAACCGGGGAGAGATAACAAGGGAAACCGATACCGGTCGCTTTTACACGGTGAAAAAGGAATTTTTATTGGAAAATTTTGATGAATTGATGAATGAGTAAACTATGCTGTTGAAAATAAAAAGATTAACTGCTCATCAAAATCTCATCAAACATTCATCAAAATAAAAAATGATGAGAACAGGAAAGAAATACAAAAAACAAAATGATGAAACGATGAGAAATTGATAAGATATAAGCAGCTGATAGAGAGATGAATTAGCTATCCTCTCATCAATTTATCAAAAAATAACAGAAATACTACTGATGAAAAAAGAAAAACTACAATGCGATACAGCCCGTGAAATTCCGATAACAGAATTTCTGAAAAGATCCGGATACTCACCGGTTAAAGAAAACCAACATTCAGCCTGGTACCTTAGCCCGATTAGAAAGGAAAATGAAGCCTCATTTAAGGTTTCCAAAGTTCTTAACCGCTGGTTCGATCATGGAATTGGCAAAGGTGGAAACATTATCGATCTGGTAATCGAAATGAATAACAGCTGCAGTGTCAGTGAAGCACTGGCGATTCTGTCTAAAAACATTCCATCTTTCTCTTTTCAACAGCAGAATAATGTGGTTACGCCAACGCCTGAGCCGGAAATCCGGATCGATAAGATCCTCCCCATTCGGCACCCGGCTTTGATCAAATATTTATCGGAAAGAAAAATAGATATAAAAACTGCGGCACGATTTGCCAGCCAGGTTCATTATTCGATTAATCAAAAACGATACTTCGCTTTAGGTTTGGAGAATGTTTCGGGAGGCTGGGAACTTCGAAATCCGTATTATAAAAATGCTGCAGCACCAAAAGACTTTTCCTATTTCACAACAGGTAAACAATTGTTGAGTGTTACCGAAGGCATGTTTGATTTTTTTAGTTTGCTAATGCTTTATCCTGGCTTACCACACCAATCAGATTTTTTGGTATTGAATTCTGTTTCGTTTATCAACCGCATCCATAAGATTGCCCAGACTTATCCCAAAGTTAGTCTCTATCTCGATAATGATTCAGCTGGTAAAAAAGCGACCAAACAGTTATTGGCCGATCTAACGAACAGTGTCGATATGTCGGCCATCTATAAAAACACAAAAGATCTGAATCAGCTGTTGATAGCCCGAAACCAACGTCTGCGGAGGTCTCCGTGGTAAGCCATGTCGAGAGGTGCCCAGGTTGCACCATGGGCATCTCTCGCTTTGCTCCCAGGCTCGCAAAGGGGCGCACAGCGCAGGTAAAATTTACAATTTTAAAGTTCAAAAATCATGAGAGTTCGAACAAAATATATCTCGTTTAGAGTTAGCAATATCGAAAAAAGAGCCATCACATTGGCTGCACAGGAATGTGGTTTAGGTACCAGTGAGTTTGCCCGACGGGCATCCCTGAACATGAAAGTAACTCTGCGTTTTTCTCCCGAAGAATTGGAGGTGTACAATAACCTGCACTCCTACCATCGCAACTTTACGGCCATTGGGAACCTGGTAAGAAGCAAACATTTTAATAAGAATGAAACCATTCTCCGGGAACTGGAAGAAGTAATTAAACTGATTAAAATCCACCTTGGAAAGTTTGAGCAATGATCGGAAAAGCAAAAAGCATCTCACATACGGTTAATGCTGTCAATTACGCCATGAAAAAGCCCGGAGCCAAGGAGATCAGCCGGAATAAAGTTGCAGGCGAAACTCCCAGAGAAATTGCAACGGAGTTCAGGATTTTTCAGAACCTGAATTCCAAGTGCGGGAAGAATACTTTTTCCATGGTTTTAAGTCCATCCATTCCTGACGGTGATAAACTTAACAATACTGATTTTGCAAAACTGGCCGGAGACTTTCTGAAACGCATGAAATTGGACGATCATCAGTTTATTTCTTTTCTGCATACCGATGAGAAACACAAGCACCTGCACATTTTCGTCAACCGTATTGATTTTGACGGGAAAGCGTACAAGGACCACTTTATCAGCAAAAAGGTGCAGCGAATTGCTGAAAGTGTGGCTAAAGAATGGGGATTTACTACTGCCAAAGAAATTCAGCAGCAAAAAGAACAACGACTGGGCAACTACATTAAAGAAGCCCACCTACGGGTTTTGACAGTAATGCCCCGAGATATTAATGATTATGCCCAATTGATGGAAGAGTATGGAATCCAAACGCACAGGAGAATTGCCTCTGATGGAAAAGTTGTTGGGTTGAAATTCCAGATTGGAGAGGAAACCATAAAAGGCAGTAGTGTTGGCCGGGAGTTTAGTGCTGCCAATCTGCAAAAACAGATTCTGCAAAATTATGAAATGATGTACCGTGCTGAACGAGAAAAACAAAGAAAACAACAACAACAAAACCGTCCTTCAAGGGATTTTGGAATAAGCTTTTAATACCATGAGAAAAAATTTATCGCAACAAAAATTACTGGAGATTTTAACCTCCGAAATTGAAACACTCAAACAAACCACTGAGAATATAAATGAGATTGCTCCTGAAATTGCCAGGCAATTACAGATTCTTAAAACAACAAAAGTTAAAATAGGTGTGGACACTAACAAACTGGAACAACTTTTGGAAGATCATAAGCGGAAGTTGGAAAAGAGTGTTGTTATTCCGAGGTGGTTTTGGATATTATTTGGCGCAGTTATTATCTTGTTAATTATGTAAAATATTTTCAACTTCTGATTTCTTTTATTAGTTTTCGTTTACAAATCTAACATATGAAAACTTGTATTTGGTGTAATAAAAGTACCCCTCATATTTCTTTCAATAAAAAGGCCCACATTGTCCCACAGTCTATGGGAGGTACTGAAATATGCGAAAATGTTTGTGATAGCTGTAACCATTTCTTTGGAGCAAATCACGATGGCGTTCCCCCAATTGAACTTGTTTTCAAAGAAACTTTCAATATAACTAGAGCAAGACTTCTTGGTAAAAGTAATATAGGTAAAAACAAAGCATTATCAAGATTCAAATCAGTTTATTTCAATGTTGATTTTGTGAAGAACAGAATTGATGTTAAACCATCTTTCAAATTACAAACAGGGTTTCAATCAATTCTTTGTCATCAGTTTAAAAGAAGTATCTACAAAATATTTTTAGAAGAAAACGAGAGAGTGAATGGAAATTCCAGGGATGACAAATATGACTTTATCCGTGAATTTGCACGGTTTAACATCGGAGACTATCCGGTCCTTTATTATCAAAGTAAAGTTCCTTTCCTGTTAAGCTCTAAAGATGAACCCCAAAAACCCAATTTTTATTTTCAAAAAAAGTTCGTGTATTTAGATGATGAGCATGGATTCTTTGACACATATTATTTAGGACATGTATTTGGATTTCCAATAATTAGAAACTGGGAATTAGTATTTGATAATTATATTTCTCAGTCACTAAAACAAAAGGAACGTTTTTATAAAAGACCTATTTCAATTAAATATCTAACAGATATAGATCTAACTTTGTCATTTATGAATGCCTAATCGGACTAATTAACAATAATGCCAATTAGTCACTTTTCTGTTTATCTTACTGCCATTTATTGGGAAAAATTGGCAGGTAATAACAATTAAATGGAACGGCACTATTATTGAACAAAAGACCATCAGGATTGTTGAAGGGAAATTTCAACCTACGCCTGATGGTACTTTTCTGTTTTGCGACCGCAAAAGTAATTATTTCAGACAATTAGCCAAAAGAAATTTTCCAGCAGGGATTAGTCCAACTGTATTAATTGGGTTAGTGATAAAACCATTGGAGGGTTAAAAGATGGCTAAAAAGGCTACCAGCAAAAAGGCGGCTTCAGCAGCTTCCAAAGTTTTGCGTGATGGAAGAACAGGCAAAGCAAGTAAAACTGCTGCAGGCAGTGCTTTATCGCAAAGGGAAAAAAGAAAAAAGTAACCAGAACTATTTCGGGAACAAATGCCAACTTTTTGAAGTTGAGCTGAACTACTGACCATACTCTATTCGAGTGCTTGATAACCATACAGGAATGATATTATTTTTCTCATTCCTGTATTGTATATGAAAAAACATTTTCATAACACAAAGTTGATACGTAATGCCAAATTACTACGTAAATAAAAATGCCCAGACAAACGGAGACCACGAGGTACATGAAACTGGTTGCAGCTACATGCCATTGGACGAGAATAGGATTTACCTTGGCTTTTTCTATAATTGTGCAGATGCAGTGAAGGAAGCACGCAAATATTACAATCAGGTTAATGGTTGCTATTATTGTAGTCGCCCTTGCCATACAGGATAGAATCTATTTCGTGCAGAAATTAATTAAGCCGGCTTAGCATAGTTTGAGCCGGCTTTTTTATAATTACTTTTAAGAGGTAATTTCCTAATATTCATCTAGATCCTCTCACCTAATATGCCCCTATTTAATGGTTGTTAGATCTCATTTGCGTACTACCTTCTCATAAAAATCTGATTTAAAAAAAACAAGCCAACGGGGTTTTCAAAAGCTTCTGACATGACCTATCACTCCAAAGTTCTTAAGACTTTTCAGTTCAACAAATGTCAACCTTAGGACCAATCTATGATACGTCTGAATTTATATCCTTAATGACGAAATAAGCCGCTTCTAGTTTCTGCTGTAGCAACTGTAGAATTTCATCCATGAAAAATAGTTTATCCGTAGTTAACATTGAAATCCCATGGTAAAACCGATTGTAGTTACCCAGTTCTGTAAAGAAGTTTTCTCCACTACATTTTTCAAATAGAAACTCCATTTTCTCAAGCCTTGGTTCAGCGTATACACAGAGTCTCCAAAAATTAGAAGCTGGTAGATAATGAGCGAGGTAGCTTAACTTTGAATAAATAAAAGTCCTTAATATTCTTAGTACAGCACGACCAAATAATTCGCCCAATCCTTCCATATTGTCATCCTCTGTATTGTCTCTTAAAATAAAATACTGAGCCGCCATTTTTATTGAAGACAGGTAATAATGGTCTAAATCAGGATATTCAGGTGTATAAGGATTTTCCCAGTGAATGGCAGGATGATTTTTATTGGATTGATACCTAAGGTTTTCCGGCACCATTACTTTTTTGAAAAAAGCCTGATGATAAAACAGATTTGTCTGAATCCAAATCCGGGTGTGTCCAATAAGCACGACCTCTAGTTTACCTTCAGATTTTGCTTTTACAGGTTGCCCGATCTGATTCAGAATTTCTGTTCCAAGACCTTTTCCGATTATTAGAAGAAAATAGGTAGTTGTATAATGATTCTTGGACTGATGAAATAAATAGATCTCTTCAACCTCGTGAATTTCTACTACCTTAGAAATTATAGAAGAAAGCTCTTTATCTTCTGTTGAAGAACCGGTATCGTCAGTACTCTTTTGTATCAGAGCATCGGATTTAAGTTGTTTTTTAAGCTCCAGAAAACGATCTGAAACCAATTTGTGAAGTTGCAGCTCTGCTTCAACAATACTTTCAAATAAACTTTCATTGAGCTGCACTTCATCTCCATTTTCTGCCACTTCTTTAGCTTTTTCGAGTTCCGAAACAAGGTAATACTCCTTCCCGCTTTTTTTAACAAATACTCCATCAATGCGGGGGACAAAATGAGCTAGTTGTTTGATTCTTTCATGCAAGTCAAGAGTATCAAAGGCATGCCCGATAAAGAGGATTTCAAGGAAACGGATAGTATATTCATAAATGTCCAGGTAGGAAATAAACATTGCCGTAAGCGAACCTCGGCTTTGAAAACGATTGGCTTCGGATAAAAGGATATCCCGGTCATGATAATAACTTTCCCTGTATCTTTTAAAACTCTTTTTAAAGGAGGCCCAGTCGGTTTCGGGACAGTCTTTTGCCTTTGGATTTTGATATTTGATGGCTGACCTCCGGCAATAGCAGGCCATAAAGGGATTACCTGTACGGTATTCAAAATTCATCTTCCCATGGAAAATAACATGAAATAATGTATTGCTCTCATTCCTTCTGTTACGAATCCATTTTCGGGATTCTATCTTTTCCACTTGTTTGGGGTCGGAAGTAATAATCGTAATGTGTGAAGGTTCACTTGTTTTGGCCGTGTAATAGAAAATGTAGACTATCGGGAATTCGCGGATTAACTGGTATAGTTTTTCTCTTAATGCTTTATTCTCCACCTTTGAGAATCCTGATTCTGTGTTTGTTTTCGTATCAGAAAGACATTTAGCAAACAGGAAGTTTTTATCTGGACTTTCTTTTTCCAATTGGACAGACGACATATTTTTCTGTAATTTCGGATAATTCATCTTTCTATTTTTTTATTTGTGTTGGTTAATAATCCATTTTGATCTTTCATGATACCTAAAGAATCATGCATTGCATTAATATTCCCTCAATGTGGTAGGACTACTTTCTCAAGGTCCGATTTGGCATATTCAGTATCTAGATATTTGTTTTCAAAATATTCAAAAAAATCCCACTTAGGATATTAATATGCCTTAAAAGCTAAACAAAGATATTAAAAATATTTAAATGAATACAGCAGGGCATAAAATAATGCCAAAAGCATGCTATTTAAAGTCTTTATATTTGCATAATAAGTGATTAACAATGGATAGACATATATTTAATCGTATTAAAGCCGTTTTAGCAGAAAAAGGAAAAACAAATAACTGGCTTGCAGATGAACTCAATATGAATAGAACAACTATTTCTAAATGGTGTAGAAACGAAATGCAGCCTAGAATAGAAACATTATTCCAAATAGCTAAAGTACTTGAGGTTGATGTAAGGGAACTATTGATTTCTACCAAAAAGTAGATACTAATCCTACTTCTGGGCACATTTTAAGAAACTAAAAAACAGCAGAGCGCTTAAATCATTGATTTTAAGCGCTTTTAATTTTTAGTAAAATACCAATAAAGGCCATATATAGCCTTATTTGGAGGGACCACAGAGGGACCATAGCAGTTTTCACAAAATCATGGTCCCTCGAAACTCTATAATTATTTGATTTTTAACATTTTATTTGATTCTTTTTGGTACTATTTACTGTTTTCATTTTACTCAATATTCAGTAGTTTTAAGCATCAACCGGAATCATTTATTAACAATTTAAAAGGAGGTAATTATGAGAGTTATTATCCATTTTTATCCTCGAAAATCGAGGTTAAATGATGATGGTCAACTGCCCATCTATGTCAGATTCACGGTTAAATCAAAAAGAGTAGATCTTTCCACCGGATTGTTTATTCAACCCAAACATTGGAGTGACGCAAAAGGAAGAGTTAAAGACCGCGCTCCGAATGCGTATACTGTCAATGAAAGACTTGATAAACTAAAAACCGAAATTCAAGATTATTTCAATCAATTAAGATCAAGCGGAGAAGATTATTCAGTAAAAACAATCAAGGATTATTTATTACAAGTAACTAACTCAAAAGGAATATTGGAGATTTTCGATTATTACCTTGAAAGTATCCTTGCTAAATTAAATAAAGGCTACTCAATGGAGACGTACAAACATTATAAGTCGTCGAGAAAAAGACTGGCAACTTTTATCCGATATAAGTATAAACAAAGTGACTTCCCTGTTGAAAAAATAAAATTTACATTTTTAGATGCTTTTGATGTATATCTAAAACAAAAATTTAAAGTCCATCAGAATACAGCATGGAATTACCATAAACATTTAAGAAGAGTACTAAACCTGGCTATTTCTATGGAGCATATTTCAAAAAATCCATACAATAAGTATAAGGTAGGACTTGAGCCGACGCATAGAGAAATTCTGACGATTGAAGAACTTACACGAATAGAGGAAAAAGAAATACAGATTGAACGTCTTTCAGTTGTTCGCGATATTTTTGTTTTTACATGTTACACCGGTCTCTCTTATTCTGATATTTATAAATTAAACAAAAGTCATCTGCATAAAGGGATCGACAAAAAAGACTGGATTATTATTGATCGGACCAAGACCAGCAATCGTTGCCGGATTCCACTAATACCTGAAGCAAAAAGAGTCTTAAATAAATATTCGAACTATCCGAAAAACGAAAATAGCGGAAAATTGCTTCCAGTTTTAACTAATCAGAAAATGAATAGTTACCTCAAAGAATTGGGTGATATCTGCAACATCAATAAGGACATTACGATGCATATCGCCAGGCATACTTTTGCAACTTCTGTAACATTGGCAAACGGAGTTCCTATTGAAACTGTCTCGAAAATCCTTGGACACACATCGTTAAAAACAACCCAGATTTATACAAAAGTTCTGGATCAGAAAATCTCAGAAGATATGGATTTGCTTCAAACAAGACTTAGTGAAAAGAAAAAAGCAATTTGATGAATAACATTTCAATGTCCGTTGCCTAAATCGCAATGGACATTGTTTTTAAAAAACATTTCATATTTCTTCAAAAACCTTAATTCGAAGAATTAATCAAGCTTTTAATCGACAGATTAAAAGTCCGTGCCGGATAGGCACAAGGGATTTTGTGAAACAAGATCACATCTTGCCAACCCCTCCCCCACCAACTAAATCATTCACCTGAGGTTAAGAATATGAAAACAGGCTCTATTGATTTTATTTTGTAAAATAAAATATCCCCAAAAGAGAAGAAAAAAAGAAAAAAAAGAAAAGAAAGTCTTAGACTTGCCATCCGGGATTAAATACAAGGCTGCCTTGAAAACTATTAGCCTTTAAGCTCCGTATTCAGTTTATACAGTCAGGGCATTTACTTTAGCCTTGTATTTAAATATGGGACGGATGGTGCGAAGGATGGCTAACTTTGGCTTTCTTTTTTTGTTTTCCACCTTTCAAATTTATATAACTACAACAACATGATAGGTGGGCAGGCTGCAGGAAAGTACAGTCCTGCCGTGAAACAAAGGGGCTGTTCTTTCCGTGTGATGCCTAAGGCTTTTCACATATAAAGACAAAACAACGCCGGTTCCATGAAGTATTAACAAATGGAGGTGAATTGAAGGCTGGGAGTGTGATATGCCGTGGTATAGGGAAATCTAAAAAACTTTTAATAGCTCTTTTTTTCGTGGGCGAAAGATTTACTTTCTCGATTACCAACGCACTTCCTGTCGCAATTCCAGTAGCACTTCCTGTATCAAATTTGATACAGGAAACTTCGAAGCCAGTTTTAAGTTACCAGAATCTTTAATCAAGCAAGTGAGAACCGATTAAAACACTCAAAACCGAAAACTTACAAATATCCAAATAGAATATTGTAAATCTAAATATATTTATGAAATGAGTTGCAAGCCTACATAGATTAGGACCCGTATCAATGCTTGTTATTAATATATTTTTTCCTTGCTGTCACCCTTTCATCCTCCTTATGAGACATTTATTACGAAGATTTTAAATAAAAATGATACACAAATTCAACAACTAAACAAAATTATTCAAGGATGAAACTTAAACTACTCTCACTTTTATTTCTATTTCACTTTTCGATTTATGCGCAAAACAGAGAACATGCTTTCGAGCTCAATAAACAACTGGGGCGTGGAATAAACTTTGGTGGTATGTTTGAAGGCTTCAGTAACTCGGTAAGCAGTGGCAAATGGAAACCTGAGTATGCCCAAATGGTTGCCAATCTCGGTTTTAATCATGTGCGTATTCCTATTCGCTGGGAACCCGAAGGACGTAGCAATCCGGAAGCACCTTACAACATTAATCCCCAATTTCTGGATCAGATAAAAGAAGTGGTTGATTCCTGCCTCAATAATGGAATGTTTGCTATCATAAATATGCACCATCACGAGGCACTTTTTGATGATCCCAATGGACAAAGAGAACGCTTTCTCTCGCAGTGGAAGCAGATCTCTGAGTACTTTAAAGACTACTCCTATAAATTGATTTTCGAGATATTAAACGAACCGCACGGTCACCTTACTCCCGATAAATGGAATATATTTTTATCCGATGCACTTGCTGCCATTCGCATTGATAGTCCGGACCGGATTGTTTCGATTGGCTCTGCCGACTGGGGAGGTCTTGGCAGTATCTCAGAACTAGAGCTTCCGGACGATGAAAACATTATTCTAACCATCCACTACTACAATCCCTTTAGTTTTACCGGTCAAGGTGCTAGTTGGATTGAAGGTTCAGATGCATGGCTAGGCACAAAATGGAACAACACAGAACCTGAACGCCAACGAGTTCAAAATGATTTTGCTCCGTTAAAGACGTTAGAGGAGAAACAGAATATTCCCATTCATATCGGGGAATTTGGTTCTTATAGTACTGCTGACGATGCTTCGCGGGAAAAATGGACAACTTACATAGCGAGATATGTCGAGTCGCAAGGCTGGAGTTGGGCATACTGGGAATTTCGTGACGGCTATGGCATTTACAACCCAATTACCAACAGATATTACAATTTTTTGGTAGATGCCTTACTACACAATCCAATGCCCGAAGCCGCATATTATGCTGCAACACCGGTGTATACATCTGATTTTTCGAGGGGAAATTCAGAATGGGACCTGAGAAATAATAGTGGTGCAGTATCCACACAACAGGATAAAAACGACCAAATGGTAATTTCCATTTCAACGGCCAGTAGCTCGGAGTGGCATATTCAGCTGGTAAAATACAATGTAAAACTGGAAGCCGGAAAGAAATACCGTGTTCGTTTTAAGGCACGGGCTGACAACGAACGTTCCATTACTGCATATGTTGGCGAGGGTGCTGCCCCCTGGGGAGCATACAGCAATTATAACACAATTACCCTGAACGATATTCTGGAAGAGTATTCTTACACTTTCAACATGACAAAAGACGATAACAATGCACGCATTAAATTCGATTTGGGAGCTTCTGATTCGGATATCTATTTTGAATCAATCATTCTTGAAGCGATAGAATTAGAAACGCCAACCACAGTTTCCCTTCACGCCGAGGTAAAAACAAAGGTCTTTCCCAATCCTGCCACAAATCAATTATGCGTGAGTAACTCCGATGATTTTGAACAACTGATAATTAGTAATGCCAACGGCACAATTGTTTTGTCAAAACAATTAAGTGAACACTTAAACCAGATTGGAATAAGTCAGATGCCGCCAGGAATATATTTTGTGACCTTACTGAATCAACACAATCGCTTCACAACAAAAATGATCAAGAATTAAGTATAGATCTGGCAATATAAATTTCAATTTCTTAGTTTGAGGAATGAAAAAGGCCCGCGCAACGCGAGGCCTTTTTTGTTTAACCCGAAACATATAAAGTGGCTCTTTTTAACAGCCTGCTTATTCCAACATTCCTTCCTCAACAGATTCTGCTTCATATTTTTTCAAATCAGTTACCTCATCAGGATTCTTCACTGCTGCATGTGCAGCATGCTGAGCTATTTCAATTTTATACGAATCTACTCCTGCAGGAGCATAAGAATTACGCGTTACGTTCTTCTTAAATATCTTTTCGAACCACGTACATGCTACAGTATACCGACCGTAAGTTGTTTCAAGATGGTAACCATCACGATTGAAATGATCTCCAATACACGATGTGCGACCATTCTGTATAGCTGTTCCCGAAGGAATTATAATGTCAATATCAACCAAATCTGCAGCACGGTCTATCGCGTCAACTAAAGATTTATACATTTCATCTTGGTCATTATTGTAATTCGGAAAAGCCTTGTGCGTTGAGTTTTTAGCATACGCCCAGGTCTGGTGCAGCATTATTTTCATTTTCCGATTTGTTGCATGTGTTTTAACGTAATCAACAAGCCCGGGCAACGATTTTTTAAAAGTCTCGTATTGCCCCGAATTACTGCTCACTTGTTGTAAACTTATATAATCCCATTTTTCATCAGCGATAGCTTCTGCCAGACTGGTCTTCGGACGGTTAGTTTTTGTGCTATTTTCAATCTTTCGATAGTCGTATACTGGACTATCTTTTGTTGCATTTTTCAAGTGAGTTGCCAAGGAACAACCGCCAATGTAACAATTTCCAATCACTACAAAAATACCTTCAGCATCAGCCAATTCATACAAATATTGCTCAACGGCATCTTGCGAGAAACTGTTTCCGATCGCTAATATGCGTATCGTCTTATTCTTCTTGAATAATGGCTGACCGTTTGCAATTTCAGTTGGCTTTTCTGCTCTTTGTAAATTAGCTGAGTATCCTGTTACCGATGTAAGAAACAGAATAAACAGTATAGCTAAAATCCGCTCTGTATATTTTCTAAAATGTATTTTATTCATTCTTATCATTTTATTAGCTCAATTCTCACAGATTCACAATGCATTTTTTGTCAAAGGATTTATAATCGATAAAACTCCTCCCATCCTTTTCGAGGAGGTGTTCCAACCAATAGCTCATTCGCCAATCTGTTGTTCGTAATTTGTTTTGATTTTCTGTCGAATTTTATTTTAGTATTCAGTCGTTGTGCCAATGTCCCTAACACAAAAACCTGGCTGAGTGGACCAGATACTTCAAACGGTGACCTCGTTTTCTCCTCTCCTCTGCACGCCAACACAAAGTTTTCAAAGTGGTTGGAAGGACTTTCTGGTACATCTGGTAAATGCTTTTTAACTTCCTCTGCTTTTTCTGATGGCAGAATAGATAATGTGGTACCATGAGAACCACCTTTGAAAACAAGATCTTTGCTGTAAATGATTTTGCCGGGGTTCAGGTTTCGTGTTTCGATCTGACCTGTACTTGTAGCAGGAATATCAGCTGCCAATTCTGATTTGCCATAATTCTCGGGCAGCTCGGGTTGGTTATCTACTCCGTCGTACCAGCTTATTGTAAGCGGTGGCATACCTTTTCTTTTCGGGAATTTAAAATCGAGCGTAGTTGCCTGCGGATAAAACAGCGGATTATGGCCTTCTACTATTACCGGATCAACCTCGTATGGTAAGCCCAAATCTAGAAACTCGTGAATGGTATCAATTATATGAGCTCCCCAGTCGCCTAGTGCTCCCATACCGAAATCGTACCAGCATCGCCATTGCCCATTTATAAAATCGTGGTTATAATCATGGTGCTGCGATGTGCCCAACCAAGTATCCCAATCCAATGTTCCAGGAATTGCTTCAGCTTTTGGGAAAGTCTTCATGCCAGTGTCCCATCCATGCCATCTACGTGCACTATTCATGTGCGCCACCACTTTTGTTACGTCTTTTATAATACCTTTCTCCACCCAGGTTTTAAACTGAAAATAGTTAGCATCCGAGTGCCCCTGGTTGCCCATCTGCGTAGCAACCTTATATTTGTTAGCTGCTTTTATCAGCAATTCCGATTCCTGAAAAGTGCGTGTCAAGGGTTTTTCCGTATACACGTTCTTCCCCATCGACATAGCAAGAATAGTGATCGGGAAATGCGAGAAATCGGGTGTTCCAACAACAACAGCATCAAATGTCTTCGCTGCTTTATCGAACATCAAACGAAAATCCTGAAATTGTGTTGCTTTTGGATTTGCATCGATGGAGGCCTGTGTATGTTTGGCTCCCATATCAGTATCGCACATGGCAACATTATTTACCATTCCCGTATTCATAAAATCTTTAAGAATCTGTCCTCCCCGGTTTCCAATTCCACAGAAAGCGAGGTTAACTTTATCGTTGGGCATTACCCTTCCTGGTTTTCCAAAAACGACATAGGACGGAAGAATAGTTACTGCTCCTAATCCTAGTGATGTTTTTTTAATAAATGCTCTTCGGTTATGATTCGCTGTTTTATTCATCTCAATAACTTTTTTTGATTTGTTCTTAATGGCTAACCGGGCAGAATTAATCCAATGGTCTAATTTTAATATTGCGGAACTGTACCTCATTTCCATGATCCTGCAAGAGAATGTGTCCGTCTTCAAAATCTCCAAAATTCTCCCATTGCTGATATTTGCTATAATCGACCAGTGCCTGCCACATTTGTGTATTACGCTCGTATTCTACCACTTTTATTCCGTTCAGAAAATGGCTCACCTTATTGCCGCGAACTTCAACACGTGCCCGGTTCCACGAACCAATTCCATTGAATAGTTTAACCTGCAGGTTTGGATCGAAATAGCTTCCGTCAGCCGGAATCAGATCGTACAAGGATCCTAATGTGCGATTACGCAGAACACCAAGCTTTGCATCGGGATGGTTTTTATCATCCAGAAGCTGAAACTCGCATCCGATTGCTGAGCCTTCTCCTTGATTAATGTTTCCCTGTACAAAATATTTTATTCCACTGTTGGCTCCTTCAGTAAGTTTAAAATCCACTTCGAGAATAAAATTTTTATAACGTTCAATTGTTATAATGTCGCCACCGTTACCCGACTCTGCTCCATCGGCATTTTCAACCACCAGTTTACTATCTTCGATATGCCAGCCTTTTTCTGGAAAGTTTTCCAACTTTACACCACGCCAGCCTTTGGTCGTTTTTCCATCCCAAAGCAGTTTCCAGCCTTCTTCTTGCTCACGTTGCGTGAGTTTGTTAGTCAAGTAACTCACCTCAGCCACCTCTTCTGGCATTTCTATACGATTTTCATCCAGATTTTCGGACATGATGCGAACATCTTTCCATCGAATTTCCTTGCCAGCATGTGCGGTATTATTTCCAATAGAATGCGCCTGTAATCCAATAAATCCTTCAGCCGTCTTATCGTCAACCAGATTTGCTACGGGAACTCCATTTAACCAGGTTCGGATAGAATTACCAATGGCTTCAACCCTATAATTGTTCCATTGCCCCTTTTTGAATGCACTTTTTGCTGATTTGTTGTATTCCAGCGGATAGAGCCATCCCCGACGCCCTTCATCATAAATACCTGCTGACCAGGCCCGGTCGGAGTCATCACATTCAACCTGGTAACCGTGTACACGACCGTTTTGATAGTCAGGTAAACTGTTGCTACGAATCTGAACGCCGGAATTCAATCCTTCATCCATTTTCATTTCGTATTCCAAAATAAAATCTCCGTAATTGTTTTCGGTTACCAAAAATGTATTGGGTGTTCCGGTTTTGGATGTTCCCACTATCTCGCCATTTTCAACCTTGTATTCGGCGGTACCGTTTAAAACTGTCCAACCGTTCAGGTTATCCCCATTAAAAAGTTGTTTCCAACTCCCTTTGTCTGATTGGGTTTTACAGCTCATCAAAAATATCACAGCAACGAATGTTTGTAATATCAGTTTTATTGAATTTTTCATTCTTAAAATTTTGTTTATGTTACTTCTAAAGTTATTTTCTGTTGGTTATATCTACCTGTTTACAGGTTCAATACGGTACGAATAACTGTACTGTTTATCCAGCATACGGTACTTTTTCAATGGTTTCTGACCCCAGCTGTTGTTTCCGCCAACGCCCCGCTGTTTGTAATCCACCTGAACCGAATAAAACGACCGGTTGGGCAACTGATAAGCATGTGTCGCTTTTTCCAAATCCTCCATTGAATAGGACCAGGCACTTACATTAACAGTAGGAATTCCTGAGATTTTAATTCCACGACCTTCACTATTTACAAAAGTCACCCAACGCACATCAGTTTTATTTCCATTCTCCTGTGGGTAAACATATGAATAACTTTGCTCATCTACTTTTCCTGAATATAAACCAATTCCAGCACCACTTTTCCTATCCTGATAAGTTTCGTACGGACCGCGGCCATACCACTGCATTTGGCTATAGCTATCGGGAATTTGAAATTGCATACCAAAACGTGGTAACTCCGGTACGCCATCTTCCAGTTCCATCTGGCAATTCACCTGTAAAATTCCGGTGTTGTAGATGGTATAAATCACGAAATACTCCGTTCCGAAAACAGGCAATCTGCTCGATACGGAAATTTTTATACTATCATTTCCAAAAGCTTTAGCTTCTACCGTTTCCACTTTACGATCGGTAGATGCCCGGCGCCAACAGGCTAAAGTTTCCTGATATTTACTTCCCTTGTCGTTGTCGTTCGGCACCCTCCAAAAATTCGGTACAATCGGAGTACTCAAAACTTCTTGCCCATCATATTTTATACTTCGAACTTCGCCTTTATTTTTTGATAGTTGAAATTGAAAACCCTCTCCACTAATTTCATAATTATCAGCCGACTCAGAAAGTTGAAGTTCTGCTGCCGGCTTAGTTTTGACTTGTGTATTCGGAAGCACCTCAAATATCTGAAACTGATCCCAGGCCACTATATGTCCAGCTTCCGCCCAACTATTGTTTTGTCTCAGTGAAAAAAGGACGGTAAAAAAATATTCCTGTCCTGATTTCAGATCATAAGCAGAAGAAATTTTTACCTGCTTTTTCATTCCCGGTTCGATATTTAAATTCTGCAGTTTCCCATTTTCAACAACTTCACCATTCTCGAGAATTTGCCAACTACAATCAAAATCTGAAAGGTTAGTGAAATTATACTTGTTCAGAATTTCAACTGTCATATTTTCTGCACTAACCAATTTGGTAGTAACATATTGGTACACTTTCTTCACTTCATATAACGAAGGATTTGGATTCCGATCAGGAGAAACCAGCCCGTTGATACAAAAATTATTGTCGTTGGGTTTATCGCCGAAATCACCACCGTAGGCAAAATATTCAATTCCATTTTCAGTTTTTGTGCGTAATCCCTGATCTACCCAATCCCAGATAAAACCACCGATCAGCGCCGGATATTCTTCAATTGCATCCCAATATTCCTGCAAATTCCCCATCGAATTTCCCATAGCATGTGCATATTCGTTCATCAAAAACGGACGATCCGGCTTTTCTGTTGCGCGCTGAATAATCCAATCCGGCGTAGGATAAGTCTGGCTATCCATGTCAGCCGCTTCATTCATCTGGCGGTACTGTATTGGTCGCGTTGGATCCAAATCGCGAATATGATCCGACATTTTAAAGAAATTATCACCATGTCCTGCTTCATTTCCCAACGACCATAAAACAACGCTTGGATGATTTCTGTCGCGGATTACCATTCGTCCCGCACGTGCTAAAACAGCTGCAGTCCAGTTCGGATCGTTACCCGGTAAAATATCCTTTCCATAGGATACTCCATGTGATTCTACATTGGCCTCATCAACCAAGTAAATTCCGTATTCGTTGCAAAGCCGGTACCATTCGGGTTGGTTCGGATAATGCGAACAGCGCACCGAGTTGATATTATTCTGCTTCATCATCAGAATATCCTTTATCATACTTTCGCGTGTAATTGCACGTCCTCGATCCGGATCATGTTCATGACGGTTCACACCTTTGAATAAAATGGATTTACCGTTAACAAAAAACTCTCCGCCCCTAATCTCAACTTCACGAAATCCTATATCGGTAGAAACCCGCTCCAGTGTTCTTCCATCTGAATCTCTCAGCTCTAAAAGCAGTGTATATAAATTCGGAAATTCAGCCGACCACAATTTCGGATTCTTAATCTTTTGCGAGAGTTCAATTTCCTGCTCTCTATTTTCTGCAATATTGATTTTCTCATTCAATGTTACTACCGACTCATCGGTCCAACTACCCTTTGGAAATAAATAGGCTTTCAGCTCCATCTTCGATAAATCTTTGCCAGTTGTATTTTTCACCTTCGTTTTAATTTTCAGATCGACGTGCTTAAACTGGTCGTCTAAATCAGTTGTCACATAAAAATCGCTGATTGCTATTTTGGGTGTTGTAAACAGATACACATCGCGATAAATCCCACTGAAACGCCACATGTCTTGATCCTCGAGGTAACTACCATCGCTCCAACGATAAACTTCAACTGCCAGTAAGTTTTCCCCCTCTTTTAAATATTCGCTGATATTAAATTCCGCAGGTGTCATACTTCCCTGGCTGTACCCCACTTTTTCACCATTCACCCAAATATAAAAAGCACTTTTCACTCCATCGAAATGAAGAAATATGTTTTGATTTTTATCCCAATCTGCGGGAATGGTAAAGATTCTCTGGTACGACCCAACCGGGTTATTATCGTGTTGAATGTATGGCGGGTTTGCTTTAAAAGGATAAACAGTATTCGTATAAATAGGGATTCCGTAGCCGTGCATTTGCCAATTGGAAGGCACCGGTAACTCATCCCAATTTGTGAGATCATAATCCGTACGGTAAAAATCCACAGGCCGGTCAGCCGGTTTGGCACTCCAACGGAAATTCCAGATTCCGTTCAGTGATTTTACAAACGGGCTTGCTTCCTTACTAAAGTCAATAAGTTTCCCTTCAGTTTTTAGAGGTATAAATTCAGCCCTGCCCGGTTCTTTATTGATCTCGAAAATTGTTGAATTTTCCCAATCATTCTGTGCCCAAACACTTGAAAACTGACAAATAAACAAACAGGTAATAAAAACTAATAAGCGTATTTTATATTTTCTCATATGATTTAATTTAACCACCATCCGGCATTATTTTAATACCAATAGTGCTGAATGACTACTAGTTAGCCTCTAAACTCATTTAATTAATTACTCCTTACAGAACTCTTTTTTAAACGGCCGGGAACCACCTTTTTTGATCGTAAAAAGAAAAAATATCCGGCCAGAATAATTGTTACAACACACCCTATAAATACCGACAAAGAATAGGGCAACATCAAACCTTCTGGTGCAACCAAAATATAAGTCGTCACCACTGCGGACATAAAAATTGCGGGTATAAGTGCGATCCAAAAGTTCTCGCCTCTGATAAGCATATAAACTGAGGCAGTCCAAAGTACAATGGTTGCCAGCGTTTGGTTCGACCACCCAAAATATCGCCAAATAATATCGAAGTTGATTGTTGTAAGCATGATTGCCACAATAAAAATGGGAATGGTTATAACAAGCCGTTGCACCAGTTTCCCCTGCTTAAAATTGAATGTATCGGCAATGGTTAATCGTGCACTCCGAAATGCAGTGTCGCCCGATGTAATTGGGGCTGCAACCACTCCGATAATCGCGAGCAATCCGCCTATTTTTCCCAGCATGGTGTCACAAATCTGGTTGACCACCCAGGCTGCATTGTGCCCCGGCTGAGCCATTGTTTCGCCTAATTCGCGCACTCCTCCAAAGAAAGCCATGGCAGCAGCAGCCCAAATCAATGCAACAATTCCTTCTGTGATCATAGCTCCATAAAATATCTTCTTCCCATCAGCTTCATTCGACAGGCAGCGGGCCATTAATGGCGATTGCGTAGAATGAAAACCCGAAATCGCTCCACAAGCTATAGTAATAAACAACATCGGAAATACTGGGAATTTACCGGGATTCGCATGCATATTGGAAAACGTTGACGGAGTAAGGTCGGGAATCGAATAATTTCCGAAAAGTAATACTGCAAAAATTCCTACTGCCATTACCAGTAACGAACCGCCAAAGAATGGATATATTTTCCCAATTAATTTATCGATGGGAATCATGGTGGCCAGAATGTAATAAAGGAATATGATGAAGATCCAATAAAAGGCTTTTACACCCGAAAGTCCGGCAAGAATTGTTGCAGGGCCTTTTACAAAAACCACCCCAACCAAAATCAGCAATACTAACGCGAAAATCCGCATGAAATTCTTCACGCCAACACCCAGATATTTCCCTACAATTTCGGGAATACTTTCTCCTTCATGCCGTACTGAAAGCATGCCCGAAAAATAATCGTGCACTCCTCCTGCAAAAACGGAACCCAAAACAATCCAGATAAAAGCTACCGGCCCCCACATTGCTCCGGCAATAGCGCCAAAAATTGGTCCAAGGCCAGCAATATTCAAAAACTGAATCAAAAAGATTTTACTTGTTTTCAGAGGCACATAATCCACTCCGTCATTCTTTTCAATTGCAGGAGTTGGCCTTGTCTGGTCACTTTTAAAATTGCGGTCAACATAGCCTCCGTAAATAAAATACCCCGCTACCAAAACCGCTACCGAAATAATAAATGTAATCATCTTAAATCCTATTTTATTTCCAAAACCTTTTGCGTTAAAGTGCGCACATAGGCATCTTTATCCTTTAAAAAGTTATTTAACAGTGTCTCGATTTCTCTATTCTCAAAAAAATCCGGTTGATAAAGCTGGTAGACCAAGTTGAGCGAGGTAACCTGAAGTTTTCCCTCTTTTACAAATCGCAGAAGTTGCAGGAAAATTTCTTCCAAAACACCTCCATTTTCTATAAGTCGCCAAATCAGTTCAACATTTGTTCTTGCCGAGAAAAAAGGCATTTCATCGACTAGCTGCTTTTTAACCTGCTCATCTTTCAACTCATCTTTCTGAAAATAATCCAGTGCGGTTTCTGCCAGCAAGTCATCTTCTGATTTTATGAATATTATGATCCGTGGATAAAACTCTGCGTGATACTCCCTGTGCTTTTCAATTGTTTCAATCGCCCAGATAATTTTTTCGGACTTGTTTGAACTAAGCATTTGCGTTAGAAAATCAGCATCAGTCCGTTCATCCAGCAAGCGAAATATTTCCTGTTGTGTAGGGCCATAAACCGTGTGCCAAAGCGTATGACACGAGTAAACCGCATCTTTCACCACAACCTCTGCCAAAGCCGGCTGAGTAGCTGCCGTATAGCCATCCAGTTCATAAGGATTTTTTATCGAATCAGGAATAATTACCAAATCCTCCTGTTTTAATTTTTTAAGAATGGACGAAGGATCTTTTAAAATATCATCCAGTTTAATGTAGTCTTTGTGCTCAAAAATGGTGTGATCTGATTTTGTCAATGGCTCGTCCTCTGGCACTTGAAAGCCGAGATAATTACCGGCGCCATCCCAAAATAGCCAGAGACGGATCATTTTGCATTTCCCCGAAATACATACGTCTTTATAAAAATGCCGGCCAAACCACAGCGGCATTCCATTGGCATCCTGCAATTCAATAATTTGCTGATCAGAAGAAGCATCGGCAGTGTCATTAAACGTGTGCAAAACGCGCTCGCCTTCCCAGTCCAGAAAGTTTTCCTGTGTACTTTCCACGTCTAAATAGGAAAGACAGAACAATCCGCCGAAGACGATCACAACCAGAATCCACAAACGCTTAGCCATATTTCTATACTCTGCCACGTTTTTTATGTGCTAATATTTTCTTCGTAATTCCAGAGCGTTTAAAACGGGATACCCTTCCACAGCCTCGAAACGAATATTCAACGAATTGCCTTTTACATACATCGGAATTTTAAAACTCACAGCAGTGTTAATGCCATAATCTTTAGCCATATTCAAATGATCGAGTACTAGTTTATCGTTGATGTACACATTAAAAATCCGTTTTGTGTTTTTAGCCACTTCTCCACTTTTCATGCCTACTTCGTACTGACTGATCGTTTGTCCATTTTCTACGGCGATCTCGGCAAAATGTAAAGTTACTTCATATTCCCCTGTTGGAACATCGGCTTTAAAAGACCCAATGTCTTCTTGTTGAGTTTGAAAGATCGGATCATTTGAAGTACCAAAAATCTCTTTATTTGCACCATAACTTTTCCCATTATTTAGCCGAAAAGTTTCGCCACCAACTGTTCCCCAGCTTCCCTTTTCATATTCCTTCGAAGGAATCCAAACCTCATTGGTCAGGTCGTCCCAAAATTCTCTGACATCGCCAAACGAAATGCATAATTTCTGATTTACATTAAACGTTGAAACCTGGTTGGGCTGAATTTTAAACTGTATTTTATGAAAATCCTGAACTCCGGAAGCAGCTTTTACCTGCAGGATATTGCTACCATTCGTAAATGGCACCTCCCAACTGGCGACAAAATTATCAATCGTTTTAACGCCCAACGAAACTCCATTTTGAAACAACTCAACCTCCGGCTGATTGCTGTATACTTCTATTCGTTTTGTACAAATATTTTCGTTGTCGCGATCTGCAATACCCGAACGAAAAGGAGAAATCTTCGATGCAACTGCCACAAAAGGCTTTTTTAATAAGGCCGCCTGATAATATAAATACGAATCTTTTGGGCGACGGTCGTGGCTCATCAGTCCTTTGCTGTTGATGTGAGGATCGGAGTCGCCCCTGTATTCAGAGCTAAAATCAGCCAAATTCCATACGTTTGCACCAACAACAAAATCACGCTTCATTATCTCTTTTATGTAGTGCTGATGATAAACCTGTTCGTATTCCAATGAGAAGTCAAAACGTTCAGGATGGTCGGAGCGCAAACGTGGGTCTGCACCGGCACCGTATTCGGTAACAATAACCGGCTTATCCGGCAGTATCCAATGATGCATCTCAAGGTATTCCTGAAACTTATTTAAATCGTCGCCATACCAACCCTGATACAGGTTCCAACCCACAATCATCGGGATCTTCGTGAGCCCGACATTGTTGTATTTCCAGAAATCGCCATGATTAGGAATCATTGTATATCGCTCACTATCCAGGCTACGAGCTATCAAATCCAGCTCTCCGGCCAAATGACACAAATTCTCTATATAAATTTCACGTCTTTCCGGTTGTTTGCTGTATAAATCGTTGATCAAAACTTCGTTCATATAAGCCCAGATTACAACTGAAGGATGATTGAAATTCTGATGAATCATCTCCTTCATCATGTGCTTGCAATTGTTATAAAAGGCTTCCGATTCAGTAATGTAATTTACAATCGGAATTTCAACAGAAGTAATTATTCCAATCTTGTCACACAATTCAAGGATTCTAGGATCTTGCGGATAATGCGCAATCCGAAGGTAGTTAGCTCCCATTTCTTTCAGATAGCGCACATCATTTTCGTGCAAGGCATCGGGTAAGGCATTTGCCAGCCCCTGATAATCCTGATGCCTGTTTGGTCCTATCAATTTGCAAAATTCACCGTTGATATAAAAACCCTTTTCGGCATCAAATTCGTACCACCGCACTCCATATGCTGATGAAACTTCGTCAATAACTTCATCAGAACCTGATTCGCACAACAGACATTCCACCTGGTACAAATAGGGAGAATCAGGGGACCATAAATTTGGCGCTTCCAATTCCGGCATATCGGCCAAAAACTCTTCTGTTTCATTTGCCGAAACTGAAATTTCACGGTCGAATTTACTTACAATGTTTCCATTGGCATCGTTTATAGAAATAGAAACTTTTACATCTTTCTTTTTATCTGAATCGTTTTGAACAAGTGCCTGAACCTTAATCTTGGCCTTCTTTTCGGAGACTTCCGGTGAAGAAATGTATACCCCCAACGAGCCATATTCGTTTAAAGCAAAATGAACCGAAGGAGTGGCAATCAAATGCACATCGCGGTAAATCCCTCCCATAAAACTGAAATCGGCACTCAAAGTAGGAATGTCTTTACTAAATCTGTTATTTACTTTTACGAAGATGATGTTCGTGCCATCGTCGTTCAAAAAGGCAGAAATTGGAACAACAAACCCGGTGTAACCTCCTTTGTGTGTGCCTGCCAGTTGATTGTTAACATACACCTCAGCCTCTTGATTTACTCCCTCGAAATACAGCGAATACTCCTGCCCTTTCAGCAAATTAGTCAGCTCCTTTCGGTAACAGGTTTCGCCACGATAATAACCCGTTGGCTCGTCATAAATATCTTCTGTGTTGTACGAGTGTGGAATGGTTAAATTGTCCCATTTTACCGTTTCCCACATCTCGGGCCCTTCTAATTCTCCTTTGTAAAACTTCCATTTATTATTGATCGTTAAATCAATTCGTGCCGCCTGAGACATTGTACTTAGCAACAACAGCAACAGGCTTATTATTAGTTCATTTGATTTCATTACAAGTTTATTCGAGTCAGAAATTTAAGTATTAATTCTTTGGCGTTGTTTCCAGTTCGAGAGCTCCCTGAAGCCCCTCCTTGGAGTTTGGTCCCAGCCAAAGTTGAAATTCTCCGGCTTCAAGCTTTGGTTCGAAGTTTTCATCCAACACACACAGTTCTTCCGGTTTTAGTATAAAACTTACCAGTTTTGACTCACCAGCGTCCAGCCAAATCTTTTTAAATCCTTTCAGTTCTTTAACAGGACGCGTTGTTGAGCCGACCAAATCGCGGATATACAATTGAACCACTTCTTCTCCGGCCAACTCACTTTCGTTGGTAATTTTAGCCTGAATTACTAATGAATCGTTGGTATAAAGTGTTTTTGCCGATAAGTGCAAAGCATCATATTTAAACGAAGAGTAACTTAGTCCGTAACCGAAAGGGAAAAGCGGCTGAGCATTCAAATCTTCATAATCGTTAGACTGTGGTCTGCCACTACTCCGGTGATTATAAAATACTGGCAGTTGTCCCACTGATTTTGGGAAACTGGTGGTTAATCTTCCCGCCGGATTGTATTTTCCATACAGCACATCGGCTAATGAATTTCCGGCTTCAGTTCCCGGATGCCAGGCCAGTAATACAACATCCGATACCGGGACAACATTACTTAAATCCAATGGCCGCCCGTTAAAGATTACCGTGATAACCGGCTTTCCACTTTTGGCTAGTTTCTTTAGCAACTCCTCCTGATCTTTGTATAGCTGAATATCTGAACGGCTATGATTTTCGCCAAACATATTATAAGGTTCTCCCAGGCAAACAATTACTACATCGGTTGCATTGGTCACTTTTGTTGTTACCTGAAGTCCGTGAGGGGCATTAGCTTTTAAGCCGTCTAACGGCGTAATCACATCGCTAGTTTTTCCTGTGGATTTCCACCAACCCATTAACTCCGATTCTTCGGCAAAAGGACCAAGAACAGCTACCGATTTTATTTTCTCGGTAAGCGGAAGTACATGTTTTTCATTTTTTAAAAGCACCATCGACTCGCGACCAGCTTTACGCGCAAACTCCCTTGATTCTTTTGTAAGTAATTCACGGCTCATCCGGGTTGTATCAACATAAGGATTTTGAAACAGTCCCTTTTTCATTTTCACAAAAAGAATTCGTTTAACTGCTTCGTCAATTATCGATTCCGGAAACTGACCATTTTCAACCAGACCTTTCAATTTTCGGTAGGTCAGTGTTTTCATTTCCATATCAACGCCTCCCTCCAGAGCCCTGACAGCGGCACTTACTGAATCAGCGGCATAACCATGCAGAATTAATTCTGAGACCGCGTCCCAGTCGCTAACCACGAAACCTTCAAAGCCCCATTTTTCTTTTAGTGTTTCGCGCAGGTATTTTTTATTTGCCGACGACGGCACACCGTTTATATCGTTGAAAGAACTCATCACCGTTAAAGCACCGGCTTCAACCCCCGCTTTAAACGATGGCAAATAAACTTCGTGCATGCTTCTTTCAGAGATATCAGTATATTGATAATCGCGTCCCCCCATGGCAACACCGTATCCAACAAAGTGTTTCATGCAGGCAACCACGCTTCTTTCATCAGTTAAATCCTCGCCCTGAAATCCTTTAACAGCAGCAGCTCCAAGCACTGAATTCAAATAAGTATCCTCACCGTAACTTTCAGCAATTCTTCCCCAGCGCGGGTCTCGCGAGACATCTACCATCGGCGCGAAAGTCCAGTCGACACCGGAAGCAGAAGATTCCAACGCGGCAATAGAAGCTGCCTTGCGAACCAGTTCCGGATTCCAGCTACACGATTGAGCCAGCGAAGTGGGAAAAATCGTACGAAATCCATGAATTACGTCGTGGCCGAAAATGATCGGAATTCCTAATCGAGAACCTTCAACAGCAGCTTGCTGTATGCGGTTTCGCTCTTCCGGTGAAACAAAATTGGTTCCTCCGTTTAACACCGACCCAACCTTTCCGGCCTTAATATCATCAAGTAATTCCTGATCTATATCCTCAACAAATCGCTGAGAGAGTTGCCCCAGCTTTTCGTTCAGGGTCATTTGAGCAACAAGTCCATTTATCCGACTGTTTAATGGATCGTTACCCTTTTCATTTTGGGTGCACGCTGTTGCAAAACCAATAAACAAAACAATTACTATCGCCAGCTGTATATAACTGGTGAGTTTTCTATCATTAACCATTTAATGCTGTTTTGTGTAATTCTACTTTTTGGGTCCTAAAGTTCTTCCCATGTTATATTCCTGTGCATTCTCCATGTCGTACTTACCAACTCCATTATCAATTAAACTTTTTAGCTCACCCAAATAGTTTTCGTAAACTCCGCGCGGATTAGTATCATGTTCAGTTGCAATAGATGCGGCCATTCCTACTACTTCGCCCATCATCCCTGTGGTACGCATCACGCGAACCGTTCCCAACGCAACATGCGTTACACTAATATTTCGTCCGGCCATAAAAAGGTTATCCACATTGCGCGAATAAAAGCAACGATAAGGAATTGGATATAAATGAATGGTTTTATGAACAGCAATTGATTTAAATTCATTTTCAGGAAAGTGTTTGGTATTTATAGGATCGGGGTAATGCAAATCGATACTCCATGAAGTTGGTGCTGAGCCATCAGGATAAACCACATAATCAGTAAGATCCTGCTCTTTTAGAATCACATCTCCCATTAATCGCCTCGACTCTCTCTTTCCAGCAACATAGGCCACCCAGGCAAGTTTTCGGTTTTGGTATTTATCTTTCTCCGCACTGTGATTTTTTAGGAATGACCAGTTGGAATACACGACCAACAATCCATAATCTCTGATTCGTTCGAATTCTGAAATCTGATCATAGTTCATACCGGTTTCCCAGGTCCATTCTCCCATTGTTACGTGCTGTGTATTTGCTTGATTAAATTCAACTCCATATTGAAAATCAGGAAATGAACTTGCATTTTCACCTTCGCGCGAATACCACTGAACAGAAGCACCCATCGTCATACCGTCAGCAACTTCTGGGGCACTGGGTTCGTCGTATTCATTCCGTCCTTCACGGCCCATTGCAAAGTCGGCTCCTGCCAAATAACCAATGGTTCCGTCACCGGTACAATCGGCAAACAAGGGAGCAGAAAAAGATAATTCTTCCGAGGTTTCGATATTTTTAGCAATTACCTGTGTAATCCGCGAACTTTTCTTTTTTACAGCAAAAGCCCGACAACTTGCAAACAATGTAATATTTTCTTCAGCCAGTACCATGCTCATTTTCTTATCATCTTCGTAATAAGCTGCAGGCTGGGCGTTTCCTTCTTTGGTTGGCCCAATTTCATTAACGATCTTACCCAGTGAAGGATTAGGCTCAACCATAACTCTACCGCCCAAATGTACACGAACCTCAGAACTGTTATTTCCTCCTAAAACCGGGCGATCCTGAATAAGTGCCACTTTTATTCCCAGTCGGGCACCGGATATTGCAGCAGACACTCCAGCCACACCGCCACCGACTACCACTAAATCAAATTCACCCGCATCTGTTGGTTTTTTGGGTAAACCAAGCAGTTTATTTCTGAACCTGGTCAGCGACGCCAAATCTGCAGGAGGTACAACATCGCCTTTTGTAAGATAAATTGCATCTACACGGCCGTTAAAGCCGGTCAGATCGTGTAAACTTAGCGTTACTTCTTTATTCGGTATGTTCACCTCTCCGGCTCTTTGCCACATCCACTCAGAACCTGAATTTCCTAAAACATCGCCTACAGGATTACCGTTGATCAAGAGTTTGAACTTCCCGGGACCTTCGCCTTTATACCATGGCGAAGTCCAGTTGAACGTGCGTACAAAAACCTTGTATTCTCCGGTTGAAGGAACCATAATTGTTGCTTTTGCATCGGGCACAGGAACTCCCATTCCATGGGCCATCAGATACGACGATCCCATTAGGTCCATAAATTGCTGATCGACAACCCAGCCACCTTTCTCACTGAAACTTTCGGCTTCAATAAGCACTGAGTTTTTTTGTGCTGAAAGCAAAAATGAGCAAAATAAAAAAGTAATTAAGAATGTGTATTTCATAGCTTTATTGATTTTTTCCTGTAACATGTATATTCCGTTTTTCAGATATTTACTTTTATAATGCTGTTTTATCCAATTTGTACCAGCCATTATTGTTCCCCTTCCGAAATTTATTCAGATAGCCATACTTGAAAAGAAACTCATCGGTGAGTTTTCTAATGGTGTAAAATTCCTGTGTCAAAGTCTTCGAATAATAAAAAATCGGGTGTCCGGCTCCTTCAATAAGATGTAGTTCACACTCAACTCCATTTTCTTCCATACGCGCCTGAAATACCTTGGCAGTATTTACCGGAATATACGGATCTTCAGTTCCCAGAATAAAAAGTGCCGGTGGCGTTTCTGAATCGATATTATGCAGAGGCGATATTTTCTGATAGTTACTTCTAATCGTGTCGGGGCCATAACCATTTTCACTGTTGTCGATAACCGGGTAATACAACAGCAATAAATTCGGTTTACAATCATTTGCTCCCTCCTCTCTCAGCGTTCCGGTAGCGGCTGCCAAGTGCCCACCGGCAGAAGCCCCTGCTGCAACAATACGCCGCGGATCAATGTCCCACTCATCGGCATTTGCACAAACCCAGCGAATTGCATCTTTGGCATCTTCCACACTTTCAAATGGTGTTGAGTGGTTAAGGTAATTGATACGGTAATCGGCAGAAATAGCTACAAATCCTTTTGATGCGTAATAGGCACATTCGCGATAAAACTGCAAGGGCGTTCCCAGGTTCCAGCCACCGGCGAAAAAGAATACAATCGCCGGATGCTTCTGCTTTTCAGAGAAATCTTCAGGATTAAAAATATGAAGATCTAAACTTCCTTGTTTTGTAGTTTTATAATTTACTACTTCCGGTTGAAAAGCATGTGCAGGCTCTGGTAGAATCTCTTTTAAAGTCTCAAACCATACATTAGCCATTAATTCAGCACCATCAGAATTTGGATGCACTTTATCGTTGATGCTATGCTTTTCCCATTTAAAACCTTTTGACTGATCTACTAAAATAACATTTGGAAGATTCAACTCATCCACCATCTTCTCAATCTTCTGATTCAACTCAGGGAGATAGGCATATTTAGGCAACTTGCCACTTTCAATAACGTTTGCAACCAGAACTTTTGCATCAGGATTAATGGCCAATATTTTGGTAATTATTGATTTTTGAGCCTTCACAATTCCTTGAACCGGACTTTCGGAATTAAAATGGTTGTGACCGGAATGAAGCAACACCACATCAGCCGGAAATGTGCGGTAAATGCTATCGGTTTGTGTGTCCAGAAACTCAGCATCTTTTCCGCTAAAACCACAATGTTTAATTTGCCCGATGCGACATTTACTACTTCGCGGCCCGATAAAATCGACCTGGTAGCCAGCGGTAAATAAACGCTCCCACAACGGAAACAGATACGAATGAAAAGCTTCTCCTCCTTCGGTAATCGAATCTCCCAAACCAAGGAGTGTTATTCGTTTGGTTTGTTTTAAATTCTGTTCCTTTTGTTTTTCCACATTACATGCACATAAACCGAAAATTAAAACAAGGATTATGAAACAGGAACCATATAATGGCATCTTTATCTGCATGCTAACAAACTCAGGAAATTTATTCTAATCTTCAACGGTATATTCATATAAACAGTAAGAAAACTCGTCAGGTAACTCTAACTGTATTTCATGGTTTGAATCAGGCATGGTTTCAATTCGTTTCCCCTGGCCTAAAACGGGTGTCAACACTATATTTTTTTTCTCAGGCAACAGTGTTTTCATCAACCGGGATGCTTCCTTGTTTTTCTCACGAAAGACCAGTACATAACCGCTTTTTTCATCTTTAACCGACTGAAAACCTGTCCAGCCATAACCACTGGGTTCGTCTCCAATAGGATAAATATCGCCTGTGTGAATATCGGCCTGAATGCTGCGGTATTTTTTTATGACACCTCCAATATTCATTGCTTCTTCCGGCAAACCGGTTCCTTCAAACCAGGCCAGTGGCTGCGCCATCATGGTAATTGCAAATTGGTACTCGAACGGAATGAAATACGGCGCCAATGGATCATCTTCGCCATAAACGGCTTTATTGCGCCATTTATTCAGAAACTCAATCTGGAAATTTCTGGTAGGAACATAGGCAGATAGTTGCCACAAATTTCGAAGCGTCCAGTGCGGATAATAATTCCCCCAATCGGTATAGCGATTTTCAAGGAAAATATTGCCGTATGAACTCAGGTAATGATACCCGGCTCGGTTGCCGGCTGTAGCATCCAGATTGATTACAATATTTCCATCGGACTCGGTTGACACTTTATCAAAAAGCATTCGTAAACGATGATCAGCAAGCTTGTCGGGCAACATCGTTCCATCAATTTTAAAGTATCGAATGGAATAAGTGTGATATAAATTCAGAATAATTTCTGCATCCATCTCCCAGTTTTCATAACTATTATAATTACTTGGAGCAAACCAAAGCCCAAGCTGAATATTCTTTTTTCGGGCATATTCTACGATTGGTTTAAAGCCATTTGGCAAACGTTCTGCATGAGGTTCCCAGTCTTCTTTCGACCACAAATCCCATTTATCTCCGGCCGCCTGAGCAGAGTTTTGCGAAAGTCCCTGTTGCCAGCCATCGTCGACCTGAAAATGTGAAACACCTAACTTTTCGCAGGCATCCAATTCGGCTTTTAAAAACGCTTCGCTGATGCTGGCATCCTTGTTTCTGTCACCCCAGGTATTCATCATGATCATTTCATCGCGTTCGGCAAAAGTTCTGCGAATTGATTTCTGATATGAATGCAAAGCGTGTGTAAAACCACGTTCGGAGCCATCAAAAACGCCAACCACTGAACCGTAAAGTTTTATCCATTCGCCTTTAATTAAGGCTTGGTTTGAAATACCGGCACCGACAACACTTATCGAATTTCGGGCCGACTTAAAATCATAGCCGGGATAACTTAACTGCACAAATGAGCAAGGCGCTTTCTTCAGTATAAAAACACCCGGTTCGCCGAATTCAGAAGAAGTAATCTGCAACAAATTACCTTTTAACTCCACAGGATTTGTAAATGCCACCGCGTCCTCTTCTTTTACAAGGTTATTATTCTGATCGGTTCTATCGAAAAATTCAACAGCTTTCAAATGCGGATACTTTATACTTGTTTCGATATTTTCAAGTATAACCGGTGTTTGCAGAAAGTTTTCCGTCCTATCAAAATCAGAATCCTCCGCTATCCAAAGATAATTTTCGCACTCGATTGCCGGCACATTCTCAAGGATCCGAAATATACGTTTCAGTTTAAAAGTTCCATAATCAAGTATAACCTCTGCCTTTAAATAGGCGTAATGCAGATTGTTAGCAGCAAGCTCTTCTGTTTTAAAGGATGATTCCTTTAACGAAATTTTTTCGGTAATACGAAATGCAGGATTGCTCGCTGTTTTAAGCAGATTCTTACCACTTTGAATATCTGTCAAATTTAAAGCTAACAACTCTCCATTATTCCAGAGGAATTGTCGTTTTATTAATGAATTCGAAAGTGTTAATGTGTCGTTTTTCAGGATTGCCCGTGTTTGAGCATTCCCTGTATAAAAACAAGCAACCATAAATAATCCACTTACCAGTACCCTAAAAACAGTTTTACTGCCTGCATATAAAATATTCATTGACTATGGTTTAAGTTGTTTAAATTCTTTCTTGTATATATACCCTTTAAAAACGAGCAAAGGACAATCGATCTGACGTTCAAAAACAAGAAAAAGGCTACACAAAAGAATTGGATACTTCTACAGAATTCTAGCTCAATTTGATAGCAATTCTGATCCAATAATTCAAAATACGATTATGCAGCCTTTCCTCTCCTCTATTCCCTATAAGCTACTGTCTACCTAAAGCTTAGCATATACTTCAATTTCCATTATTCTCACCATGTTGTCTTCGTAATCGGGAACAAAAATCCGCACTTTATCTGTACTAATTTCCTCATCAAAAGTTCCGGTGTAGGTTTCCCCTAAAAAGTTATTCACTTCAGTAGCATTTACCCATTCACCACTAACATTTACCTGGAAATAAAAATTTGGAATAAGGTACTGGTTGTATAGGTATTTGTACACCTTAAACGAAGTTAAACTATATTCTCGTCCCAAATCAATTTCAATCCAGTGTTCCAGTCCTGCATCGGAAACGGTTATCCATCGCGAGGCAGAAGAAATAACACCATCAACAGCATTCGATCCCTCAAATCCTTCTCTGAGGAAACTGCTCGCGGTAACGATTTTCTTCAGTGCTACATTCTGAATGATCTCAACTGAAGACGATGCTGTAAAGAACGTATCGATTGCTCCTTCCTCGGGCAAATACATTGTCCTGAAAGTTGCTCCCTTTTCAATATTATAATCATCAATTACCGTTTGTGTACCATCTTCATTCAATATTTCGATAACTTTTTCTTCATCTCCTTCGAAATAAGTCATTTCAACACCTATGTCTCTGACTGACATTGGATCTCCCCAGGTAATGATTAACTGGTTGTTATCTGCATTGTATGATGTTTCTTTTACAAACCGTTGAACTAGGGTGGATTGAAACATTGAACCATAAACGTTTCCGATCTGATCGAAAACAACTGATGTAAGGCCATCTTTATCATTTGAAACTAATTGAAATGTATAACTTCCCTCAGTCATTGGAGTTTCATCTCCAACACTAACATCAATACTTTCAGAAGCCAAGTGTTCAGGAATTGGCACCACTACAGAATCACGTTTTTCATCCCAATAGATTTTTAATTCTTTAGCTCTTGGATCAGTAATCCAATAGCGTAAATCAAATCGCTCATTGCCGGCAAAAACTTTGGCAGAATCAACGCGTCCGATGTAAATAATTTCACCATCTCGCAGATATTGATCATGAACATCATTCATATCTGAACAAGAAAGCAGAATCATAAACATGGATACGAATATCAATCCTAAATATTTTATATTTTTCATGTGTTTTAATTCTAAATTTTAATGATTTTGATGAAATCGGTTCTGCTTCACCACTACTTGATTCCATAAAAATTAACTCTCATTTACCATGTGTTTACTCATTAATCTGTCCCCAGAACGTTAACTCTGCAATGAATGAGCTATTTGAATCAGTCCAGGTGCGAAGCGTACGGAAACGAATGTACCGTACTTCAGGAACTTCCAATGGAAACTCAAACTCTTCACCCGACATAGCCAGAGCCAAATCTTCGCTTGACAGATTACTTTGCGAAACAACATCTGGGCCAGATGGTTTTTCTGAAATGCCCGTGTATAGCAATTCCCAGCCATCCCACGAACATGCATCACCGTTGGCATTGGCAATAGCCGGATCATTCGTTCCCCAAACTTCAAACTCCTTTGGATGGTGCAGGTTAAAATAATAACCGTTACGAGCCCAAAACTTAAAGCGCGAAAGTTTAGTTGTCACACCCAGATCCATCGTAAAGAATATGGGGGTGGAAGATGTTCTGTTTATATAATAAAAGTCGCTGTTTGTTGTGGCACCGTCCCACATACATTCAATCGGTTTTCCCCATTGCGAAAGCGAAAACTCTGAACAAAGCGGTAAGCCACGCCACTGATCCTTATCCAGTTCAGATTCTTCCCATGGAGAGAGTACAGTAATAAGCGTATCAGTGTAATTATCGTAAACATCCCGAATATAAACACCGAATTCAGTTTCCACAGGTTCCATACCCCGCACAGCTCCCAGACCATTACTTACCGAAGTATAAAAACTTTCCACCTGATCATAGGTGCCATCTTCATTTTTAATAACCACTCCTACCACAATATCTTTTTGTTCCGGGTTTTCCCAGGTGATTTTAATACCACCAAAGCTGGCAACTACAGCAAGACTCGCATAAACATCGAAAATGGGTGAATCAGCCGGTTCTATTTCAATGATAACCGGATCCGATTCATTTCTGCTCTTATCTACTGAAATTAGGTTAACATTCGTTTTTGCTGCTCTGGCAAAACCTTCAATAGTTAACTCATTAATAAATGATGATGCCAGTTTTTCTTTTACTTCGCCTGTTGGTAAGGAATAAACAGCTTTTACATACTGTAGATCCTTATCACCGGGCAGATCATATGTTATGGATGCTCCTCCTTTAAAATTTTCCACAACCGGATTCAACACCTCCTGCGGAGGAATATCGTCGACAGGATACTGCCCAATCTGTTCCTCAGTACACGAATACACAAAGAACATAAGAAACGCAATGTTTATAATATATTTTTTCATTCGTTTATATTTTAAAAATTTAGCATAACTCCGGAACTCGTATCAATTTCTTCATTTCTTACGAAAGTCCTTTTGAATGCTTGTTCCATTTCATGCATAAATTAAGTTTACAATTTTTATTGCCAGTATGGATTTTGGATCAAGTTAGGATTAACCCTCATGTTATACTGTCGAATTGGGAACAGGTAATCTTTTGTTGAAAAATGTGGTGTATAAATTACCCTTACCGAATTGAACTCCGCAGCTGTTTCCCCGTCGGGATTTAAACCTCTGATTGGCTGATTTAACCACTCCAGGGCAGTTTTCCAACGGCGAATATCCCAGAAGCGTTTCCCTTCAAATGCAAGTTCAATCATTCTTTCACGCTGAATTATTTCTCGCATTCCCTCTTTAGAGGTGGGCTTTGATGGATAGCGTGATGCATTTTGCCAACTTTCAACAACTCCCGGTAATCCTGCACGTTCACGCACTCTGTCGATATATTCATAAACTTCATGATTAGGGGCATCAAGCGACTCGTTGAGCGCTTCAGCATATAACAAGTACAGATCGGCCAGGCGAATAATCGGGAATGTAGACCGCACTCTCACATTTGAAGATGACGATGAACTCACACTTTCAAAATGACTTGTTTTTTTCACCCAATAACCTGATGAGGAATACCTCAGATTTGATGTTTTTCCCTGTGGCTCACCTTTTTTGGTGCGAATAATCCAGGGTTGCTCGTTGATGTTTCCATCTCCAACATCTTTAAACCTTCCGTTTCCAAACCATGTAGCTCCATCAAATGCCAGGTTGGCATAAAACCTTGTTTCCCTTCCAATATTCAATTTTGCAGTTTCGTAACCAGGCTGGATGTAATATTTCGATTCTTCGGGAGCAGCTTCAGTATCGAACCTTCCCTGGTAATCAAATTGCGTGTCTTCATCAATCGGAACACCATTACTCGAGTAAAATAGCTCTGCCATTCGTAAAGTAGGATACATAAATGGGTGAACATGACCCCACTGAGCTTCTTCGACTGTAAAGAACGGAGTAGTAGAATACTGATAGGCATCCATATTCAATTTTGACTCCGTCCAGATAATCTCCTTGTTCCACCGGTCGGTAACCACATGTCGTAGTGACATTAAACGTTTTGTTGAATCAGAGATGTTGGTTTGCTTGGTGAACTCATAAAGCTCATGTCCTGCCATTAAACAAATATCAATTGCATTCTTACATGCAGTGGCAGCCCTTACCCATTTTGCAGGATCGTAATCAGAATTTACCAACTGCATCCCACGGCTATCAACCATACCCACAAGGTCAGAGTTGCCATTAAACAGAGGACTTGCAGCTGTAACCAATATCTGAGCTTTTAACGCCAATGCTATAGGCTTTGTTATTCGTCCCAGCTCGGTACTTACATTCAGAATTTCCAATGGTAAGTCGGGAGTAGCCTCTTCCAGAAGACCAACAATATAATCGATTCCTTCCTCAAAAGAATCTCTGTAAACCCGTACCTCATCAATACCGGCAGAAATTGGCAAATTCTCTTTAACCAACGGTATCGGTCCATACATTCTCATCAGGTAAAAATGATAATACGCTTTTAACACTTTTACTTCGGCAATCCACCGGCTTTTTTCGGCATCGCTTAAGTCATTTCCTACCTTGTGGACATTTTCGAGGAAGACATTACAATCGCGAATGGCCCTGTAACAGGCTCTTCCACCATTGTAGCCATCCCAGGCATTAAAGAAAGGGCTGTTCGAATTTTGCTCACCTTTTTTAATTTTTAGTCCAGCAAAATTTGCTGAACGCCCCAAGTACTGATCCTCTTCGATCGCCCACCATTCATCACTACCAAGAATGGTCGGATCGCCAGCAGGATCGGATAAATTTGGAAAATACGTATAACAAGTTGCTAAATATCTCTCAGCACTGGTTCTGTCCAAAAAAGCATGATCGATTGTGGGGACATTATCCGGAACCACATCTAAATAATCGGAACACGCAAAGTTGAAAAGCAGAATAAATAATATTACAGTAATTTTTAACTTTTTCATTTTTTCTGTTTTTTAGAATGAAACCTGAACACCAAGATTAAATATCTTCTGAATTGGATAGCCCAATCCGTTTCCTGCCATTTCAGGATCCCAAAGCTTGAATTTGCTAAAGGTTAACAGGTTGGTTCCCGAGAAATAAAATCTAAGATTTGTAATACCAATCTGTTCAGTTAGCATTTTAGGTAGTGTGTACCCGAACTCAACCGATTTCAGTCGCAAAAAAGAACCATTTCTCATAAACCAGGTACTGGTTTGTGTATTGTTAGAAATGTATTGGTCCGATAAACGAGGCCACAAAGCATAAATGTCAGGATTATCATCTGAAAAATGATTATCGGCATAAACTTGTAGCAATGAATTTTTAGATATGGTACTTGAGCTGCCGTCAGTATCAATAAATGGAGCAGTGTTATATGCATCTATCCAGAACGATTCTCTTGCAAGTCCCTGGAAAAAGCAAGAAAAATCAATGTTCCTGTATCCGGTAGAAATACCAAAACCGTAAACAATTTCAGGCTGAGTAGGATACCCAATCGGCACTTTGTCCAAGGAGTTTATCTGACCGTCTCCGTTAATATCGCGGTATTTAATATCGCCACTCATATACTCACTAAAAGTTTGTGTCGGAGAATTAATTACATCGTACTCATCAATAAACAAACGTTCGGCGACATAACCCCAGGTTTGCGAAATTGGCTGCCCCACATGCGATAACCAGGGTGTGTTTGTGTTGTCAACCTCTTCGTAAACTTCAAATTTTGATGTTGCATATGTGAAATTGGCACGACCGGTAATCCAGAAATCATTGTTAATAGAATGCTGATAGTCTGCCGAAAGATCAATCCCTTTACCTTTTGCCTCTCCAACATTTGTTTGAGGCGTAGCCTGTAATCCCATTGTTGTCGGAATGTCGGCACGATCCATTAATATATTTGTGCGATGCTCGGTGTAAAAATCAGCCTGAATATTAAGCTTATCAAATAGACCAAGCTCAATTCCGGTATTCAGCTTTTTCGATATTTCCCAAGTAATCTGATCGTTAGCATAACGCGATGTTCCAACTCCATTAACAGAATATTTGGAATCTTCCCCCCAGGTAAAACCCCTTCCGGAATTATTAAGGTTAACCTCTGACAGGTAGAAAAAACGATCGTTAGCATCCCCTATTGCATCGTTACCAACCAAACCATAGGTTGCCTTCAATTTTAAGTTATTAACGATTTTGCTGATATCCGCGTTCCAGAATCCTTCGTTTGAAACTATCCATGCTGCACCAACGGATGGAAAGAATCCAAAACGTTCGTTTTCGGCAAACCTTTCGGAACCATTATAACCGAAATTGAATTCGGTAAAATAACGACTGTCATACGAATAGGTAAAACGACCTGAAAGCCCAAGGTTTCGCGACGGAAGTGAAAGTGCTAATGTCGAAGCATTAGGCTCAATTCTATTTCTCATTTGCGTAACCAGCAAACCACTTACACTATGCTTTTCAAAGGTTCTATCGTAATTAATAGCTGCTTCGGCATAGGTCGTTGAAGAAATAATTTTAGCACCTTCATCGTAGCTAAGCCATTCGGTTCCATCTTCCGGATTTAATCGCGTTAGGACATAAGTGTCAGTGGGTTTATCGTAGCTCGCGACTGAATACCAAAAGGGATTATAATATCTGCTAACGTCAAAATAAGAGTAGCGGGTGGTATTAAAAAGTCCACGAATACTCAAGCCTTCCGTTACAAAACTCAAATCCTGTTTTAATTCAAATTGAGCGAGCATTTTTGATTTTGAATAATCTTTGTAGCCTTTTACCATATCGGCATAGGGATTTATGTATTGTCCTTGATCATAGTTCCCAAAAAGAGTATGAGTAACATGGCTATATTGCTCGTCGGGCTCAAAATAGGCAGGAAACAAAACAGGGTCTGAACGCATTACCTTTTTATATAATGAAGTTCCACCATCGATAGGCCCGGTATAGTCGTCAAATGTTCCGTGCAGTCGAACAACAGCTTCTGTTGTTTTTGTAATATTAATATTGACATTTGAGCGTAGCAGATACCTTTTTAAATCGATATTATTATTGAAATTATTGTTTTGGTCTACTTTTAAAACACCATTATCCTGGTTGTAGGTTCCGGCAATATAATAGCGAGCAACTTTACCACCACCACTTACATTAAAATTTGCTCGGTGGTTTATGGTATAGTTTTTAAACAACATGTTATACCAGTCGGTAGCCGGGTAAACGTAAGGATTGGTTCCGGCAATCGTATTATCAATTTTCTCGTAAGAATACGGAACGGCCGATAAGGGATTGCGTGCCAGAACAGCTTCATTATTCATCTTCATATATGTAACCGGATCGGCTAAATCAACCTCCTGCGTCGGCATAGAAAAAGAGGTTTCGTAACGAAAAGATATGGTTGCTTTTCCTTCTTTACCTTCTTTTGTAGTAACCAGAATAACACCATTGGCTCCTCGCGCCCCATAAAGTGCAGTTGCAGCAGCATCCTTCATAATCGAAAAACTGGCGATATCATCAGGTTGCAAACGAGCTAAATCCGATGACGACATTTCAACACCGTCAATCAAAATAAGCGGACCGGAAGCATACGAGAAAGAAGTAACACCACGCACAAAGAAGCTGGCATCATCCTGTCCCGGCTCACCACTTCGCTGATAAGAGATCAATCCTGATATCCGACCTGCCAGTGCAGTCGTAAGGTTACTCGACGGCACTTTTAAATCTTCTGTTTTTATCGTACTAATTGAAGCCAGAACACTCTCTTTCTTTTGCCGGCCGAATGCTACAACTGTAATATCATCCAGTTCTTCTGATTTCTGTTGAAGTGTTACGTTTATAACTGAGCGGTTACTTACGTCAATTTGCTGGTCAGTCATGCCAATAAAAGAGAAATTTAATTTTGCAGTTGGTTCCACATCAATCTCAAACTTTCCATCAATATCTGTAATTACTCCACGGGTACTACCAACAACCACTACTGTTACTCCGGGAAGTGGTGCTCCTATATCATCGCTTACAACCCCCTTTACCGGAATTGTTTCCTCAATGTCATTTAATTTAGATTTAGTTTCCGCCGGCTCTTCGGTCTTTTTACGAATAATAACGGTTCGGTCAGTAACAGTATAATGAAAGCCCAGTGGTGCAATGTATTTTCCCAGAAAAACATCCATGGTAAGCTCAGTTTCTTCCACTTCTATATCTCCGGTTTCATCAAATAAATCAGCGGCATAAAAGAAACGAAATTCGCTTTGTCTGTCAATCGCTTCCAGTATCTCACTGATAGTTCCTGTTGTTTTTGTTAGCTTTAATATTTCGGTTTGCGAGTACACGCTGGAGAAACCCTGCATTACAAAAAGAGCTACAAAGAGTAATGTAATCTTCGTTCGTAAAATCATGCTTCTCCCCAAAAGGGAAGCCTTTCCTTCATTTTTTTTCATAAATTTGATTTGGAATTAATCTTTTGGTTATTCTAAAAAGTATTTGGCGGTAGATGATGTCAGCATCTGCCGCTTTTTTTTTTAATGAATCACAAGTTTTCTTTCATAGGCAGTCATTTTAATTTGTTGAGTTTCTTCAATAATTTTAAATATATTTTCCAGTTCTTGTTCCCTGTTTATACTTCCGGTAAATCTCATCTTTTTTGCAGCCGGTTTCTTAAATTCGTATTCAAAATCGTACCACCGCGAGATGGTTTTCAGGATGGTTTCAATCGCTTCATTTTCGAAATAGTAATTCCCCTCCTTCCAACCCGTATATAATTCAGTCTTTACCGGCAGTGTAACTGTATTTCCATTTTTGGGATCGACTACTGCCTGAAGCGATGGCTCGAGGAAAACCTCTTGCGTAGAGCTGTTGATCTTTACACTCCCTTCAACAAGGGTGGTTTTTATAAACTCGTTGTTTGCGTAAGCCGAAACGTTGAAGGATGTACCCAGAACCTCAATCTTCTGGTTTTCAGAATCTACAATAAAGGGCTGATGTTCATTTTTCGCAACCTCAAAATAAGCTTCACCAACCAGTGTAACTTCCCTTTTTTTACCGGAAAAAGTAACCGGATAATGAAGCTCTGACTCTGCATTTAGCCAAACACAGGTACTGTCAGACAAGACCACAAAAAACTGACCTCCACGTGGCACTTTTAATGTGTTATAAATGATTTGCTTTTTGTGTATTTTTTTCTTTTTTGCAGAATGATACTCAAGCATTTTACCATTACTGGTTATTTGTGTATCTTCCTCTTTTAAGAGCACTTTCTGCCGCTCTGAAAGATTCACCTCCGAACCATTATTCAACACAAGAACTGCCTTGTTTGATCCCGGCGTAATCTCTGCACTTGAAACAAAATCTTCGGTGTGCGTTTTATTAAGCAGAATAGAAACTGAAAATACTACTGCCAGAATTGCTGCTGCCGATGCCCCAATTTGAATAATACGGTGACGCATAATTACCGTACGAAGTTTTTTGAAAGCGGCGTCAGAAGAAACCGGGTTGGTTTTAAATGTTGATCCCCCGTAATAAAACCTTTTGGCATTTTTGAAAAAGGCTATGTTCTTTTCCGATCCATTTAACCACTCGTTCAGCTCACTGTCGTCAGACTCATTCTGGTGAATTTTTTTCCAGATCAGACTAAAATCAATATTTCGTTTTTTATTCATGTATTAGCGCCTAATTACTTGCAATAAATTGCTTTAGCTCTGCTGTACATTATCAATGTCCCATGAAAAATGTAAAGGGGTGACAAAAGCAGGAAAAAATATTCCTAAAAATAAAAGTAGATAAATGACACCTTTGAAAGTTGCGCCCGAAGGTTGCGTTTCGCGCGCTTTAGCTGGGTCTTTACGGTGTTTTCTGAAATCTGAAATTCGGTGGCAATTTCTTTCACTTTTAATCCTTCGAGATATTTTAAGCGAAATATTTTCTGCATTTCGGGAGGGAGGTTTTCAATTGCGCTACTTATTTTCTTTTCCAGTTCTGAAGTATCGCTGCTTTCCGATTCTATCATTTCAGAGATTTCGTATTCAAGATAGATTAACTTGTGCTTGTCGTGGATATTAAGATCGCGCAGATATGTAAGACCTTTGTAACGTACGGCCTGAAAAAGCCATGATTGTAAAGATTTATGAATATGTATGGAATCTGTATTTTCCCAGAGCGATATAAATACTGATTGAACGATATCTTCGCACACATCGCGATTAAAAACAATGTGTTCGGCAAACCTTAACAAAGGTTGATGATATTCGTAAAAAATTGCCTCAAAAACGTGTTTGTTCTTCTTTCGTAATTCGTTTAAAATAAGTTGATCTGAGTTTCTCATTGTTCTTCCTCATTTAAACTAACAGGAAAATTACAGCAATGTAGATCGATCATTCTCTCTTAAAATCACCCCACGGAAAGACAATGCTATATGCTTACATGTTAGAATTTTGCTTATTCAACCATACTAATTCCACTATTAAAAATCTAACGTGATAAAATATTACACGGGTAGCAATTCCATTTTTGAGATGTGGAATTTTTCTGCCAATATTCATTATAGTAGTGGCAAGTAAGTATACTTTGCCTGCTACCGGTTACCCGGAAAACTCAGAAAAAATCTACTGAGGAAAACAGAACGACATAACAAAAACGGAATCAAAGACACGGGAAAAAGCCTGCCTTTTCAGGCAGGCTTCATAATAACTAAACTATTAATAGCCTTCATTTTGTACAAGATTCTCGTTAATTAGAATCTCTTTCGAAGGTATTGGCCATAAATAATTTTTTTCTGGATCGAATACACGTAATGCTAAAAGCTTCAAATATCCGTTGTTATACATTGAGGAAAAATCAGCAATTCCATTTTCGTCAATTTCAGGAGTACTAGCAAAAAACCACAATCCGGTATTAACCAATTTTTCTCTTGCCTCTTCAGGATCCAACACCCCGTAAATAGGTAAGTTTAAAACTTGTTCTGCTAATTTCCAACGTAAAATATCCATATAGCGAAGCCCCTCAAGAGCAAACTCCATGCGTCTTTCAGTGCGAATTATTGTGCGCAATTCAGCCTGATCAGTTGCTGTTACCGAAGGATATGATGCTACATCTTCAACATCTACTTTATAGGCTCGCGCTCGCACCTGGTTAATTGCATCCAACACTGATTGGTCAATATCGTTCAACTCAATTTTTGCTTCAGCGTACATCAACAATACATCTGCATAACGCATAACGATTCTATCCGGATCTGTTTTCCAATCATCCGTATAATCTTCATCAATTCCTTTCTTATATACCAGCCCGTTAAAAGCAGCATACTGGTTATTTGCTCGTGAATCGTTATTCTTCACATAAGTTCCCGAACCAAAATTATAACATGTTAAAGAATCGGGATGTGGCTGATACATATACCCCAGGTGTCTTGTCTGAAATTCAACAATTGTTTCGGTACAACGTGGATCACGGTTTACAAACGGATTATGCGGATCGTAAAGTGCCGATTCATCAATAGGTAAACCATCTGTACATAGGTACGAAGAGAATAGCTCATATGAGGGAGAATATCTTGCATAACCTCCCGGGTTGCGTGTAGCAAAACCTTTACAGTATGTTGGAGCAACACCCAATTCTACTGAGCGGGGAATTACAAAAATGGCTTCTTCCGAATTTTTTGTTGAACTCAAAAACATTTTGCCATAATCTGCAGCCAATACATATTGCCCCAAATCCATACATGCTTTGGCGGCGTCGCGTGCAATATCAAAATCTCCCATATAAAGAGCAATTCTGGCTTTCATTGCTAAAGCTGCACCTTTTGTAGCCTGTTGATTTTCAGAGCCACCGTAATTTAAAGGTAAATATGTAGCTGAAAAATCATAATCTTCATAAATCTGCTGAAGTATTACTTCCTTGTCTGTTCTCGACATGGTGAACGATTCATCCAAACCAATTATTTCAGTTGAAAATATTACGTCGCCCCAGTGTGAAATAAGAATTGAGTATTGCGAAGCCCTGTTAAATCGTGCATTAGCTTTATACTTATTCAAGTTATCAGCCGAAACTTCATCTGTAATTTCATCAAGATTTTTTAACAGTGTATTGGCCCGTGTTATTGCTTTATAAATATGTCCCCACCAGGTTGAAACAGTAACGTCTTCGCCACTTAAGGTTCCTCCTGTAATGGCAGTAGTTGCATCACGATTTAACATATCGTCAGTCCATAAATCGTCATCTGCTTTCCAGAATACCTCTCTGTACAGGTCGTTGATAGCCATTTCTATCTCAGTCTCATCAGAATACCAGTTCTCGCTTGATCCTTCAGACAGCGGACTTAAATCCAGGTCTGCACAAGCCGTAAATACCAGAAGTACTAATAGTGTATATATTAATTTAATTTTCATAATTGCTAGCCTTTAAAATTTAACAGAAACACCAAAAAGATAAGAAGCAGTAATCGGATACCCTTTTCCAGACACCTCTGGGTCCCATCCTTTTGGATATTTATTAATCGACAAAATATCTGAAACAGTTCCATAAATACGGATATTATTGATATTCATCTTCTCACATACTGAAGTCGGGATATTGTATCCCAGTGTCATATTTTTTAAGCGCATATATCTTCCGTTAAACAACCAGTAATCCGACATTGCATAGTTATTGCTTCTGTTGTTATAGGTTAAACGTGGGTATTTTACACTAAGATTTTCAGCTTCTGAATTGTATACACTCCAGTAATTTCCATCAATTTCTTTCTGCATATTTCCCCAGTTGTCAAGCAATGGTTGTACCATCATATTGCTCATCCGAACGTTTTGTTTACCAACGCCCTGAATTACCATCGAGAAATCGAAGTTTTTATAACCTAAACGAATATTACCTCCGTACATGTAGCGCGGCAATGAACCTCCAAGTAACACACGGTCATAATCTGAAGAGATAATACCATCCGGCACTCCATCCGGTCCACTGATATCTTTGTATTTTATATCGCCGGGAGCTACAACCGAATTCAGCACGGCTGAATTATCCACCTCTTCCTGCCTTTGATACAAGCCATCTGAAATGTAACCGTACCACTCGTTGAATTCACTACCCTTGAATTTTACCTGGCTGCCAAGGAATTGAATACCTCCAAGATCGCCCATTTCAGATGTAAAATCGGATAAGTTAGCAGATACGGAGTAAGAGAAATCACCAATACGGTCGTTCCAGCTTAACTCCAGCTCCCAGCCTTTAGTTTTCATTTCTCCGGTATTTTGATCCGGATTATCAAATCCGATGTAATCAGGAATCTCCAAATCGAGTAACATATCTTTTGTTTTTTTCCTGTAATAATCAGCCGTTACATGAAATCGGTTATCAAAGAAAACCGCATCGAAACCAAAATCGAGCGATTCGGTTGTTTCCCACGAGATATCCTCAATTGCATAAGCCCACTGCGCTGCTGTTTGAGCAGAAACTACTTCGTGCCCCTGGTAAAAAAGTGCATGTGCATATCCCATTGTCGACTGGTATGGATAATTACCAATACGTTCATTACCTAATGATCCCCAAGAAGCACGAAGTTTTAGAAATGATAACAATGAAATATCCTGCATAAATGATTCCTCGGAAATTACCCAACCTGCCGAAAAGGATGGGAAAGCTCCCCAGCGGTAATCTTTTGCAAAACGAGATGATCCGTCGTAACGAATATTTCCCTGTACGAAATACCTGTTATTGTAATTGTACATTACACGGCCAAAATAAGAACGGTAGGCATTCTCATATGCATTTCCACTGTTGCTTAGGTAGTTCTCATTTCCTAGGTCAAGATAGGGGAATGATGATAGCTCAAACTGATCGCTTGAGGCACCCAATTCTTCATAAAATGCGGAGTAATCCTCATAACCAGCCATCAGATTCAGATTATGCGCGTTCAGAGACTCTGTGTAATTTGCAATAAACTGCTTTGTTATCTGGTAACTATCATCACGCGATTCAGTTAAACTTGTTGATGTAGAATAAGCCAGAGTTCCCACAAAGGTATTGGGATCATCGTAGTTAGTATATTCTACTTTTTTCTGAAAATCTTTTCCTTTGTTGTAATTGAACCGCGGAGAAATAACAGCTGAAAGTTTTAGTCCTTCAATCGGAGTAAAGTCTAAAGCAATTTTACCACCGACCTGATTATACCAATTTGTTATATAACCTCCCTCTTTAATTTCTCCGTAAATGTTGCCGCCGGCTTTTCCTTCTGCAATCAGTCCATTAGACCAAACAGCAGCATAAACTGGTGCAGCTATACGCATGCTATACATCGGATCTCTACTCGGATTATTGGAAATAGACCTCTTTGCGTAAAAGTCTATTGAAGCAGACAAAGCGTTATTTATTTTAACATCGTTGTTAAAGCGTGCTGTCAGCCGTTCGTAACTCCGCCCCATGTATAACCCATCTGTTTTGTCGTACGATAAAATTGCCTTGGTTCTAACGGCTTTCGATCCGGCAGTAATACCAATCGAATGACTTTGACGTGGTGCGTTATCTTTCAATATCAGGGCCGACCAGTCAGTATCAGGATACTGGTCAGGATTCTCAGCATTAAGCGACGCATAATTGTCCACAAGATCCTGCGTGTATGTTGGGTATTCACCACCTTCAATATTTCCATTATCGTTCCAACGCAACTCGTTTACCATTTGCATATAACGAACCGCATCAGTATAATCAACCATTTCTGTAGGTTTCTCAATACCATATTCAAAATTATAATCCAACGACAGATCGCCCGATTTTGCACGTTTTGTTGTAACCAAGATTACTCCCGCAGCTGCTCTCGAACCGTATATTGAAGCTGAAGCTGCATCTTTTAGTACTGAAATATTTTCGATGTCATTCGGGTTTACATCGTTTATACTTCCAACCGGGACTCCATCAACAATTACAAGCGGGCTACTCTCACCGATTGTTGTAATCCCCCTGATTCGAATGGTTGAGCTAGCTCCAGGCGCACTATTATCGCGGGTTACCATAACACCTGCCATGGCTCCCTGTAAAGCTTGCGAAACCTGAGTAGTTTGGCGTTCGGACACTACCGAGCCCTTAACTGCCCCCACAGCACCGGTTAAGTCGCTCTTTTTTACAGTTCCGTAACCAATGGCGACTACTTCCTCAATTCCAATTGCTTCCGATTGCATAACAACCGAAAAATTGTTTTGGCTACCAACCGAAACTTCCTGAGTTGCCATTCCCACAAACGAGAATACTAGAACCTGGGAACTGTTTTCAACACTCAGCGAAAATTTTCCGTCCATATCTGTAACTGTACCAATTGTTGTTCCTTGAATAACCACAGTTACTCCGGGAAGCGTTTCTCCTGTTTCGGATTTTACGGTTCCTGTTACTTTCCTTGATTGCTGTAAGAAGTTATCAGAATCGCGAAATTGCAAATCTTCAGAACTCAAAATAATTTGGCGATCATTGATGAGGTATTTTACACCTTCTCCAAGAAATAAGTCGTTAAGTACATCTTCAATTTTTTTATTGTTGATGTTCACATCAACTTTTCGTTTTACGTCTATAAGTTTGTTTGAATAGAGAAAGTAAAATTCACTACTTCCTTCAATTTCAAATAGGACATCTTTAACTGTAACGCCTTTCATATCAAGCGACAAACGAGTTACTTGCGCGTAAGTATTTACCGCAAAAACCTGGGCTACAGCAAAACATATCAAAAAGCTAGTTAGTTTCATAATTCTAATCAATTTTGTTAGATCGGGACACAAAAAATCCGATCCAACCATTTTTCGATTTTTTTCCATAATTTTGTGATGGTTTGAATTTGACAATTTTATTCTTTTTGTTATCGTAAAAATTCAGATCTGAGATGGAAGGTGGTGGTGCACTTTCCATTTCGTTTTTTTAGGTATTATTTCATTGGTAAGTCTTTTAGTTCTTAATTTGGTTTTATGAGATACTTTAATGCCCAAAAAAGGCACTATGCTTATCTCGCTGTATGTATTTTTAGTTTTTTTGTTGCCAAACCTTGTATGGCTAATCTATCTGGCACTCACTATATATTCAATCTTTTCAATTCCATTCTGCCCGTCTTCATCAATATATTTTGTATTGTACATAAGAGGTGCAGCCTTGCATAAATATTCGAGTATCATTGGGAGAGTTTCGTTTTCGATGGTAAACGTAAATGGATGATTGTATAAATTCTCAGCATCACCTGCTAAAACGATATCTGCATCAAAATGTCGCTGTAACGTCTTGCAAACTTCGTGTAAAGGAATATTCCGAAATACCATCTTGCCATCTTTCCAGGCAATAACATCCAGAACATCCTCGCGCGAAATTAACACTTTGCTATCTTCTAGATTTAAAGTTGCCTTATCTCCTGGTTCTAATTCAATACTGTTTCCCGACTTATCTCCCACACGGCTTAGTTCAACTCTGCCTTCAAGCAAGACGGTTTCAACACTATCGTCATCCCCATATCCTTTTACATTAAATTTAGTACCAGTAACCTTAATTTTTGCACCGTTTGCAATTACATTAAAGGGGAGCTTTTCGTTGTGCGCAACTTCGAAATAAGCTTCGCCTAACAGAATAATATCGCGTTCTTTGGTGTTAAACTGGTTTGAGTATTTTATCTCAGTTTCTGAGTTCACCCAAACTTTAGTTCCATCAGGAAGTGTAAGTCTGCTTTGTTCAGCTGTTGGAACATAAATTCCAAAATATTCGGGTGCTGTATTTTTGTTGCTGATATAATTATTAACCAGCGTAAATGATATCATTAGGAAAACAACTGCAGCTGCTGCCGCCACGCTGCGATAAATAACCTTTGATGTTTTTAATAAAACGGTCTTCGATTTTTCGCCACGGTACTTACTCCAGGTATCTTCAAACTGATTATGAAGTTTTACATCAGGAATTTCTTTTAGAGAAGTATAATCCTCCATCGAATCTAATCCAAGTATTATTTTGCGAGCTTGCGTGGCAGCATATTTTGTATCAGGAAACTCTTTAAAGTAAGCTTTCCATTTCTTTTGCTGCCTAACCGACTCTTTAATGACATACTCGTTGTAGTTTTCACTAAACAAAAAATCATCGATATCTGTATATTTCCTTTGCATTAAAATCTTTCTTTATCAGTAAAATAGAGAATCTTCAGTATTGTACTATCCCATTTTCAGAAATAAATTCAGGAGCACTATCATTTTTCCTTTTGGTTGCTCATTATCAAAATCTTTACGGATATTCTTAAGCGCATTACACAAGGTATTTCGCACTGTTTGATACGATACACCAAGTACTTCTGCAATTTCTTTATTATTTAAACCTGAAAAATATTTCATGTAAATAATTTCCTTTTGGCGGGCACCAAGATTATTCACTGATTTGAAGAGTACTTTCAACGTTCTGTTCTCCTCTTCATTTTCGCCAAACGCAGGTTCAATACCTTCATCAAAACTAAAATCCGGATTAAGAGGATCGAACAAATCTGTAACTTTATGCACCTTGTCGTTCAAGGCTTTAAACAGCCTTCTACGTATGGAACAAAGCAAATACAGGCGAATATTATCCGTATCGCTTAACCGGTCTTTTCGAACCAAAATATTTATAAATAAATCTTGTATCAGATCTTCAACAAGAGAAGTATCAGACGTAAACTTACGGCAGTAGTTATATAAAAATCGATAATGATCGAAGTAAATTTTTTGAAAAGCCACCTTGTGCCCCTTCCTAAAATTCTGCCATATCCGGATATCGCTTTCAGTTCTAGACAAGTTCTACTAATTTAGTTTGACTTATAAATGCAAGTGTAATCTAACTGTACTATCCAAAATCAAAAAAAGTTCAATTAATTTATCGACAGAACTCTAAACTAACACAAAAATGAAAACTTTCTTAATACACCGCGCAACACAAACATCTGTTAAACTGCATATTACAGCATGCAAATATATACAAACAATATTCAATTGCCAGAGTAATATTTTTTTTTAAAAAATTGTTTTTTATTACAATTTAACCAGGATCTTTCAAAATGGCTGAACATAATGCTTAGAAATAAGTATGCTCTTTAAATGCAGGAGTTTGGTTTCTGTTTCACCAGTCTCAATTAAAATTAAATGGTTAACGGATTTATGTCTTATTGAAGCTATTTCCTAAGATTGAATTCCTGAAGAATTAAAATATTTATACTTGAGATAATTAATTACGAGATCTATTATGCCAATCAAGCTTATTCATCTGAATTAGTTAAATTAGAAAACATAGGTGGATGAATCTACTTTCTAATCAACAATTTCCCAATAATCTTGAAATCATGTTATCACATCTCCATAAAATTTGGTATATTTAAACGATATTTGAATTATTAAACAACAAGTAATTATAGAGTTACCTAAAAGGGACCATTAGAGAAACAGACTGACAAAATCACTGATAACTAGAACATTGCAAAATAAATCCTGTCCTTGTTCTGGACGTAAAGAAAATTGTTCAAAGTTTGTTTAGGATTTAAGGGTAGTTGTCATGGCCAGTAAAAAAAACAAATTGAACTATTCTGTTTTGTGTAAGATCATATACTGTCGACAACAGATTGGCAATAAAAGGGACCAACCCCTCTCATAAAATACTTACATTTTCGAAAAACAAGCCCTCCGGGTTTTCAAAAGCTTCCGACATAAAGCCATTCATTCCAAAAACGGAAGAGTTAATTTCTGCCATCGCACTATCCTAATTTCAAAATGAATTAACCTGCGTAGACTCCGGTTAAAACTTTTTGAAATCCCACATCAACACTTCCGCCTTTTCCATTCATTATTTATTTCTTTTCCTTTTGAAAATTTTCCGAAAATGTTGAAGGAAGTGTTTACGGGGTTGAACTGAGATTTGGTGTGTTTAATCTAAAGAAAAGATAATTTTTATTTGTTGGAAAACTGGTTCTGCATCGATAGCCCCCATGCCCATTTGTTTAAAAATTGCATTGTCGGGCAATTCTTTGGAAATTGAGTCAACGAATGTCTTAAGATCGCTTTTTATTCCGGTCGGTAATTCAACCTTGTGCTCTGCTGGCAGAAGTACAGCCAATCGAAATATATCTGTTTTGTGTTTTCTGATGTTCCGACCGTCAATTTTCTCTCCCTCCAGTTTTCGTTGCGATAAATCCAGAAATGCTTTTGCTTTTAAGCAAATTAAAGCTTCTGTTCCTGCAAAGTGGGCACCTTCTTCCTTCTTGCTATTATCGATGGTGAACTTATAATATTCGTCGTCCATCAAAATTGCTGAAAGACTTGACAAATCATCATCAACAGGAATGGGAGTTAACTGAGGCTCGCCGTCCAGGTCCATCAAATCGGGAATCTTAGAAAAGAGTTCAATTTGAAGAGGGAAACCAACAGTTTTTGGCTTAATAAAACGATAGTATTTTCGTTCATCTTCACTTTTTTCTCTCCGTTCATAGTCACCATCATTAATGAATTCCCAAAACTTTTGAACGAATTCTTTAGATAAAGCTTCGACGATTAATATTATATCGATGTCTCTAGTAGCTCTGGCTTCAAATCCGGCATTGTCAATAATTACATCGCATGCCGTACCTCCGATAATTATATAATTTTCAGAATAGTCTTTAAAATACTCTTTGAATATTTCCAGCCCTCTAACCATAAATGTATTTCTCTTTTATTTGTTCCAATGCCATTTCAATCCTTTCGTCCGGTGTACTTTTCAAAGTCAAATACAAAGATAAAGGATCAACTGTCTGCTCTGTAAAAATTGCTGCATCTGCTAAAATCCCTGGGTTATATTTCCAGACTTCTATACAATAGTTTCCTTCTGTAGGATTGGCATTTCGAAGCAAGTTTTGTTTGTTCAATCTATTGTATTCTGTTCTTCCTATAGCCACATAATTTTGTCGGCTCGGATTCATATCTGAGTATTCAGGTAAGGCAGATGTGTTGCAGTCCCATGTTTTTATCCCTGGAGGTAATGAATCGATATAAACACGTTTAAACACCGGATAATTCCAGAAGTCATTTTCATCAATTTTTTCCCAAAGCTTTACCTTTTCGTAATTGAATTGAACGAATTTTTCTTTTTCACCAGCAACTGTTACTAAGTCAAGTGCCTGAAGATTCTCAACTGCTTTGCTAATTGCCATTGGAGAATAATTCAATTTTAAAGCTATTTCTTTAAAAGGCTTCTGCTCAATATCCCACGACTCGCTTAATCCTAAAATCTGGCACAGTACAATAACTTGTGCTGATGGTATTAATTTCTGTTTTTCTTTAAATGAGCTTTTTGTGGTGTTCCCGTCCTTTAAGTCAACCAACATTTCTGGCAAAAAAACTTGTTTCCCTGGCACAATAAAATTCACTTTCTTTCTTATTAGCCTGATGCGGTTATATGACACCACATGGTCGAGTAAAAGAACTACGGTTTTATTGAATAGATTTCTTAGATTTCTTATCTGCTTTTCTGTTTGGGCAATTGATATATTTTCTTCATCAATAAGTTGTGCCAATACCAACTCCATTCCTAAAAGTCTGGTTGTATAAATCCTATACATTTGGCTTACATACATCGGAAGTTTCGACATCTCGTATTCTGGCAATCGGTTCACAACAATTGTTTCACCGAGGACTTCCTTTATATATTCCAGAAGTGTTTTCATGATAAACTTGTCTTTTGCACAATAAACCTACTAAGTTTATTGTGCAAATATAGGTTTATTATATTAATAATCAAACAACAATGCATTTGCCAGCTGAAAAACCTATATGCTCATTAAACTCAACATAACCAAGCTGGCAGGTAAGTAGTTTTGTCTTTCCAACCGTAAAATCAGAACCATTCTGATGATGGTGACCAAATATCCAGCAATCAATATCCGAATCCGCGATTAAATCATGTAACTCAACAGCGAAAGCCGCATTTAAGATACTGCCTTTATATTTCTCGGGATAATTTAGCATTGTTGGAACATGATGGGTTACCACTATGGTTTGCTCGCAATTATTTTTAGCTAATTCTTGCTTTAGATAACTCAAGCAAGAGTTATGTATTTGATTATAGTCATCCGGGGCAAATACACGACCTTTGTTTTTTATCACCCTGAAATCGGATAGTTGTTGTTGTATCGCAAATTGATTAACTCCCGACAAAGCAGTCCACAGCGTTGTGAAAATTAATCTCACACCATCGTGTACAAATGAAGTATTGTTAACCAAAAGAACATTGCTGCGTATTTTTTCAACGAACTTTCCCGAACGTTCTCCTATCTCTGAATAATAATATTCATGATTGCCCGGCACCCAATATGTGTAACGAAAATTAGATGATACATAATCCCAGAAATCATTGTGCTCATTCATAACCTTAAAAGGTACAATGTCGCCAGCCAATATAAGAATATCTCCACCTGGCGTTATTGGGTTCTCCAATAAATACTTCTTATTCTCTGGAAACTCCAAATGTAAATCTGAGCAATATTGTATTTTCACGTGATTAAAATTGTTTATTTTCAGAGGTATCACATGGAACTCGCATTTTAACTACTTTCTTTTATGCGAAGTACTTCCATGCTCGTTTCATCGGTGTAAAAGTATTCTAATTTTTACAATAATACTTCCATCGCTTCATCAACCAATGTATTGTCTAACTCTTTCAAATAAGCTTGGGTAATAGCCAAATTCTGATGCCCAAGTGATTCACTAATAATATCGGTTGCTATGCCTTTTTGCTTTAGGCAGTTGGCATAACTGTGCCGTGCCACATAGCTTGACAGTGGTTTTGTAATTTCACATACTTCACCAATTTCCTTCAACCTGTTATTATATCTTTTTAGCATTTTTCTTTTGCGGTTCTCCAAATGAGAAAAGGTCATTTTATCCTGAAGCAAAATTGGGAACACATATTTAGTCCCGCGATTTTGAGCCCTATAGTAATCAATAATTTTTTGGGCAGGAGGAAGTATTTTAATCTGAAACTTACTTTTTGTCTTTGAACGGACATAGTAAATTTTATCATCTACAATATCATTCCATTCTAAAGTCATCATATCGGCAAAATTCATCCCTCGTGTGAAAAAGCTAAATACAAAATAGTTTCGATAATCGATTAATGTTGGATGTTCGCTTAGATCAAAACCGGCAATTTTATGAATGTCTTCTATACTTATAGCCCTCTTTACTCCATTTGATTTATGTTTTGAAACTTTATAAACACGGAACGGATAAAGATTATCCTTTACTAATCCGCGCCTTATTGCCGTATTAAAAAGAGCACGTATACATCTCATTTTTACTCCTATACCGCCACCCGTTCCACCACGCGAGCGCAACCAAACTTCATACTTTTCCAGAAATTCAGGAGTAATTTGAAAGAAAGTTAACTCTTTGCCATTTCTGAACCTTTTTACAGAGGTCAGGACCTCGGCATGCACCCTTGCGTTGCCAGTTCTACCGGCCAGCCTCTGTTCTGCAATTATTTCTTCCCAAAACGGGTACAACAATTTGCTGTTTGGATTGGTTTCTAAACGCAATGCACCCTCTACTTCTTCCAGTGTATAATACCCTTTTTCTTGCTCCAACTCGGTAATCACACTTGTGGCTCTGTCCATAAACTTAAACAGTAACCTGTTTTTATGTAGGTGGTCGGTCGCTTTTACTGTAAACATGCCTTGGTTAGCGTCCCACTCATTCTCAAAAGAGGTATACGGAGTACGGAAAAATATCGACTTCCGATTCATGGTAATTCTTAAAAAAATGGGGTACTTACCCGTAAGTAATTTCTTCTTTCTTAAAACAGTTTTAATACTAATCATTTCATCAAATTAGGGTACAACATAGGTACAACAAATGGTCAAATAAAGGTAAATAAATACCATTTGGTCTCAAAACAAAAATCATCTAAATATCTGATTTTCTCATATATACAGACAAATGAAAATTGATGAAAAAGAAATTTTTCCCGCTCATAATCAGGGGGTCCCTGGTTCAAGCCCAGGTGGGCCCACCCTAATAAACAAGGCACTTTCAGCGATGGAGGTGCTTTTCGTTTTTTAGTCGGGAAAAACATGGGTACAACAAAATTTTCCGAAAATGTTGAAGGAAGCATTTTCGGGACTGAACAGAGATTTGGCGTGTTTAATCTAAAGAAAGGATTCTTTTTATTTGCTGGTATACAAAGGGGTTACATACATTGGAAGTTTAGCTACCTCGTTTTCAGGTAACCGGTTCACAACCAGTGTTTCACCGAGGACTTCCTTTATATATTCCTGAAGAGTTTTCATGATAAACATATTTTTGCACAATATACCCACTTGGTTTATTGTGCAATTTTAGGTTTATTATATTAATAATCAACCAACAATGCATTTGCCGACTGAAAAACCTATTTGCTCATTAAACTCAACACAACCAAGCTGATTGGTAAGTAATTTTGTTTTCCAACATTAGCGTGCATTTTTTGGTTTCACCGAATATCCAATAATTTATAACCACTTATCGGACATATTCATGGTATATCAAACATTCTACGGGTGATCCTTTTTCTCTGAGGTATTCATAATTGAATTTTGTACAGTTATGGCGCGATTCTTTTTGAGTCCATATTGAATCATTTATGAGCCAATTGAGCCATTTATGAGCCAATCAATTTATAAGATGCTCCAGCACCAACTTCTCCAGACCTTTCTAGTTGGAAAAAACGGTCAAAGGGACCACCCAAGTGGGCCCACAGAAAAGCAGGTACAAAATATAGCTGCTTTTTTTTATGCAAGATTTACAGTTAATCTTAAAGCACAATCACCCCTTCAATCTTGTCCACCTTTTCGGTGATCTCTACAATTTTATCGGCCGATTCCATAAGCGCCACACAGGTAACCGATACATGTTTAAGGCTTGCTGTATGCTTAAAAGTTACCTCACCTTCTTTGGGCAGCAAAGCTTTTACCTGATCAACTTTCCCCTCTTCATTAGGCGTAATAAACTTAAACATATATTTCAGTGGCCAGCTTTCTGTTTCCATTAGCCGGTAACGCAGATTTTTATATTTATCAATATTCATATTTTTCTCTTCCATTTACTAATACAGCCAAACATTTATTTTCGTTCACTTTAAAACCAAAAATCTTGAATCGATACCAATGTTCAGCAACCTGAAATCTGGCGCAAAGATTAGATTTTTCGCCAAATTTCACCACTTGATATTAATATTGTATTTTAGGAACTGATTTTAATTTATTATTCTACCAACAAACCTGAGATTTGAAAAAGATTTTACTCATACTGATATTCATTTTCCCCGCGCTTGCTTTTGGACAAGTTAAAAGGATTGGAGTCCCTAATATTCTAATTTATCCGAAAGCAGTTTATAATGCAGGAACGCAAAACTGGGGTGTGGCACAAGATCCCAATGGTTTTATGTACTTCGCCAATAATCTTGGTTTACTACGTTTCGACGGACGGAACTGGGATGTGTACAACGTGTCGTCTACTTCAAATATTCGCTCGGTATGTATTGATGACGATGGTGTGATTTACATAGGAATGGACGACGATTTTGGAATTTTTGATCCCGCATCAGCAAACGGTCCGGCATTTACAAGTTTACTCGATAAAATTCCGGACGAGATTCCCGGCCCTGATGTTATTTGGAAAATTTACGACACACAGTATGGAATTGTATTTCAATCTTATCAGTATATTTTTATTTACAACGATGGCAAAATAAATATTCTAAAACCTGAAAGGGCATTTTATTATTCTTTCTATATCAACAACCGACTCTTTTTTCACGAACCCGGAGTAGGTTTATTTGAATATATCAACGGTTTTGTAAATAAAGTGCCGTGGGCCGATGAGTTGAAAGACCATGAAATTCAATCAATGGTTAGTTTTTTCGAAAATCACTTGCTTATTGGAACTTCTCAATCAGGATGGTTCGAATATAAAAATGGGAAACTCCAAAAGTGGGATGTTCCTGCCAACACACAAACCGAAAATGATGTTTTGTACTGCGGCGTTAAACTTAATGGGAACAACCTGGCCATTGGTACCATATTGAACGGGCTGATTATTGCGAATTCCGACGGCGAAATCATTCAGCATTTAAACCGGAATAACGGTCTGCAAAACAACACGATACTAAGCCTTAGCAACGATCGATCGGGCAACTTGTGGCTGGGCCTCGATAATGGTATCGATTACGTGGAATTAAATTCTCCGATAAGTTATACCTCCCGCTCCGAAGATATTGGCACCGGTTACTGTTCCGTCATTCAAAATAATATTCTTTATCTGGGCACCAACCAGGGACTTTTTACCCGGCCATTTTCATCTGTCGGGCAAAATGGCACCGAACCTTTTAAAATAGTTCCCGGAACGGAGGGACAGGTTTGGAGCCTGAAAGTATTGAACGGTCAGTTATTGTGTGGTCACAATCTGGGAACTTTTGTTGTAAACGGAAGACAGGCACGCCTGATTAATGATGAACCGGGAGGATGGACATTTATCCAGCTAAAAAATGAACCGGATTATGCAATTGGAGGTAAATTTTCCGGCCTATCATTATATCATTTCGAAAATAATGAATGGAGATTTCTGCATGAAATAGCCGGTTTTTACGAGTCAAGCCGTTTTCTGTCGGAAGATAAAAACGGAGATATCTGGATTAGCCACGGAGCCAAGGGTGTATTTCGTGTTACGCTAAATGCCAGCCGCGATTCGGCCACCAATATAAAACTGTACGGTGCAAAAGATGGCCTTCCATCAAACCTGATGAATGTGCTTCTCAGAATCGACGATTCGTGGTATATATCAACAGTTAACGGAATTTACAGCTACAATGCGGCTAATGATCGGTTTGAAGAAAATACACGTTTAAATGAAATGTTCGACCTGGATAACCGGCTGAAATATGTGGAAAAAGATTTCCAGGGAAATTACTGGTACATTGCCGAAAACGAGGTAGGTGTTCTGCACAAAAACGACGATACCAGCTACACTAAAATTACTACTCCGTTTCGGCAATTACGCAACAAACTGGTGCGCGAATGGGAGTTTTTATATGTGTACGATTTAAATAACGTAATATTTGCCACCGAAAACGGCTTTGCACATTATTCTTCGCGAATTGTAACTCGCCACGACCAGCCGTTTAAATGTTTTATAACGCAGGTAGATGTTCCCAACCTCGACACTGTCGTGTATCCAAAAGAAGGTGTGGAGCCCATCAAATTTCCTTATCAGAAAAATGCTTTTCGTTTTAAATTTTCAGCACCTTTTTATCAGAATCCCGAACAGTTGGAATTTAGTTACTTTATCGATAATTACTCCGATTCATGGTCATCGTGGTCGAACGATAACTACCGCGATTTAACCAACCTTCCGGAAAACGACTATATATTTCGGGTAAAAGCCCGAAACAGTTTTGGTATTGAAAGTAACGAAGCCCAATTTTCATTTGTCATCACGCCTCCGTGGCACCGGTCGAAAACAGCCGTTTACATCTATATTTTCATTGTATTTATTTTGGTGCTAATTGTGGCTTGGTTTATTAATCGGCGTTTCGAGAAATCGAAACAAAGGGAACGCAAAAAGCACGAAAAGGCGCTGCGCAAAAAAGAACAAGAATTTAAAGACCAATCGTTGATCGCCGAAAAAGAGATCATTCGCTTAAAAAACGAAAAGTTGCAGGCTCAGAAACTTTCGCTGGATAAAGAGCTGGCCAACCAAACGCTTAGTATTGTAAATAAAAATAAGTTCCTGATGAAGATTAACGAGGAACTTAAACGGGTTTCGAATGAAACTTCTGACGGAGCGGTTAAAACAAAAATGGCGATACTTAAAAAACGTATCGACAAGGAAATCGACAATCAAAATCAGAACCAGATATTCGAGAGTTATTTTGAAGAAGTACATGCTGATTTCTTTGATCGTTTAAAAGACAAGTTCCCTCACTTGTCGCCAAAAGATTTGCGACTTTGTGCTTACATTCGAATGAACATGTCGACAAAAGAGATTGCTACCTTGTTAAATATCTCCGATCGCGGTGTTGAAATCAGCCGTTATCGCCTTCGCAAAAAACTTGAACTCTCGCGAGAAATAAACCTTTCAACATTTCTTATAAACTTATAATAAATAGATTTTCTGTTGTATAATACAATTTGCTATGAGGTACTATTAACCTTATATTAAAATTTTTATACTACTCATTTTCTGATACTTAAATTTTTTGTGATGTATTTTTGATGTAGTTCAGAAATACATGTGAGAAATTATTGTGATGCTATTTTATTGGGAATTTAGCTTTCTAGTTGAAATATTTGCCGTCATAAACTTGAGAATCCCTCTTTTGGGAAGCTAAAACAATAAATTTTTAACTAATCACTATTTCTATGAAACTAAAGCTTGGTCTTATTAGAACCTCCTGCATTTTATTTCACATGAATTTGAAGAACGAAGTATTGAAATTTCACATTTAGTGTGTGAGCTTTCAGTATCTACTATTAAAACTATTATCAAAATTAGATCTATGAAAGAAAAACTAGTAATGAGAAAAATGCTCATGTTATTCGTGGGTACATTTTTCGTCTTGGGGGCTTTTGCCCAGGAAGTTGTTCTGAAAGGTACGGTAACCTCTTCTGAAGATAATCAACCCCTGCCGGGGGTGACTATCACAGTTCAAGGAACCACAGACGGAACAGTAACCGACTTTGATGGTAATTATGAACTGACAGTACCATCAAATGCAATGCTTGTGTATTCGTATATCGGAATGAAACCACAGGTTATCGGTGTAGAAGGAAAAACTGAGATTAACGTACAACTCGAGCCCGATTTGTTTAACGTTGATGAAGTTGTTGTTGTTGGTTATGGTGTACAAAAGAAAGCTTTAACCACTGGTGCAAACTTAAATGTAAAAGGTGAAGATATTGCCGAACTGAATACAGGTTCAGCAATGGAAGCTTTGCAAGGTGTTGCTGCCGGTATTAGTATTACACGTAACAATGGTGCGCCAGGCGCAGGAACCAGGGTAACTATTCGTGGTTTAGGAACCATTGGTAATTCGAATCCTTTATACATTGTTGACGGTGTTGCAGTTGGCGACATTGACTATTTGAGTCCTTCTGACATTCAGTCGATTGATGTATTAAAAGATGCGGCATCGGCAGCCATTTATGGTTCGAGAGCGGCAAACGGTGTTGTGTTGGTAACCACTGTAAAAGGTAGCGAAGACCGACCAGCAAAAATTACTTACGACGCTTATTATGGTATTCAGAATATCTATAAAAACCTGGATCCGTTAACTGCCCAGGAGTACATGTACATTATGGATGAAGGTTTTGTGAACGATGGCAAGGCTCCGATTGATTGGCAAAAAGAAATTACAGGAAACAACTGGCTTAGAAGCAACTATGGCGACGCACTGGCAGATCAGCTAGGTAACGACGTTTGGGGAGCTCTTCAAAACGGTTGGGAAGGCACTAACTGGATAGATGAAATTACCAGTAGTAATGTTCCAATGCAAAGTCATGCTTTAAACATCACCGGAGGAAGTAAAGACATTACCTACTCTGCAGGTGTTTCGTATTTCGACCAAAAAAGTATTATCGGAAGCGAAATTACTGATGCCGGATACAAAAGATTGACAGCGCGATTAAATACAGAAATGGTATTGAAAAAGAATAAGAATCACAACATTATTACTGTTGGTGAAAATATCACCTATACCAATACTGAAAACAGAAGTGCCCGGACCGGTAACATTTACTGGAATGACTTGCACAACGCACTGGTTCAGCACCCGTTAATGCCTGCTTACTGGCAACCGGCGATTGATAATAACATCAACGAATTTGGTTTTACGCCAACCATGGATGACGTAAACCAGGCTACCAACCCAATTGCCTCGATGTACTATGCTACAAATTACAATTATGGAAAAGGAAACCGCGTTGTTGGAAACGTGTACGCAATAGTTGAACCTATTAAAGACTTAAAATTAAGATCTTCTTACGGATTGGATGCATGGTTTGGTTGGGGCAGATCGATGAACCCTACTTACCGATTAGGTACGCTTTATACTGATGCTACCGACGGAGCTTCTCAAAACCAATACCTGGGAAGTAACTGGACATGGACAACCACACTTTCATACGATCGTAAGTTTGGAGATCATGATATTACAGGTTTGGTTGGTTATGAGCTACTTCAGAACGACGTTAATATGGAAGTTGGCGGATCAAGAAATAATTTATTATTCCCCGGCGATCCTCGCTACGCATACATTAACAATACCGAAAGTCCTTCTTCAATCAGCGAAATCAATACATGGGGAGCTGACTGGGCTGCCGGCGGCGGTGGTTTAATGTCGTACATGGCAAGAGCACAATACAATTACCAGGAGAAATACTTGCTATCGGTAACAATGCGTGCTGATGGTTCTTCTAACTTTGCCAAAGGAAACCGTTGGGGATATTTCCCATCAGTTTCAGCAGGATGGGTACTTACCAGCGAAGACTTTATGGAAAGCACTTCAGACTTTCTTGATTTCGCAAAAGTGCGTTTAAGCTGGGGACAGAACGGTAACCAGTCAATCGACAACTTTATTTACTCGTCGCAAATTACTTATGCTTTCCCTGGTTATTTCTTCGGAGATACAAAACCGGTATCGGGAACTACAGCATATCCTTCAAAAGTTCCAAACCCGGATGTAACCTGGGAAACTTCGGAGCAGTTGAACATCGGACTTGATGCCAGATTATTGGATTCAAGATTGGGTATTGCCTTAGACTGGTACAAGAAAACCACAAAAGACTGGTTGGTTGTAGCACCTATTTTGGGTACTTCAGGCGCCGGTGCTCCATTTATCAATGGTGGAGATATTGAGAACAAAGGTTTTGAAATGGTAGTGAACTGGAACGATAATATCGGTGATTTTAAATACACCGTTGTTTTAAGCGGAGCTCACAACAAAAACGAAGTAACACGAATTGACAATACCGATGGTATTATTCACGGACCTTCTCACGTAATTTCGCAAGGTACAGCAGAGGTTTCAAGAGTTGAAGAAGGATTCCCAATTGGTTATTTCTACGGATACGAAACAGATGGTATTCTGCAGAATCAGGACGAAGTTGATGCTTATGTTGGTCCTGACGGATCTCCTTATTTTAATGACCAACGCCCTGGTGATGTTCGTTTTGTAGATAAAAACATGGATGGTATTATCGACGAAAACGATAAAGGTTACCTCGGAAATCCTAATCCTGATTTTGAAATGGGATTGCAGTTGAACCTTGCTTACAAAGGATTTTATGTAAATACCACTTTGGCCGGAAAATTCGGAATGCAGGTAATGCAGTCGTACCGTTCATTTGCTGATAGTCCAACACAAAACTACACCTCATCTGTTTTTGAGCGTTGGCACGGCGAAGGTACTTCCGACAGAATGCCACGATTGTCTTCTGTTTCAAACCGTAACCAGCAGTACGTTTCTGACATTTACATGCACGATGCAGACTATGTGAGAATCAACAACCTGACATTTGGATACGATTTCAGCAAATTACTTTCAAGTTTCGATGCTGTTTCAACGCTAAAAGCTTACGTAGCAGTAAACAACCTGCACACTTTCACAAGCTACGATGGAATGGATCCTGAAGTTCGTTTCGGACACGATGCCGGTTGGGCATCCGGAATTGACCTGGGATTATACCCACTGCCAAGAACAGTGATGTTTGGACTAAGTGTTGCCTTTTAATTCTAAAAATTGATGATGATGAAAAAACTATTATATATAACATTCATTGCAGGCCTTGTACTTGCAACGAGTTGTAGTCAGGATTATCTGGATACCGATAATCTATACGGAAAAAGTTTAGAAACCTTTTACAGCACGCCTCAGGATATTAAGGAGGCAATGGCAGGGGTTTACAATGCAATCTACACGCCTAACGTGCACAGTAACGAATCGGTTGCTGCAAGTTTAATGTCAGACTTAATGCTTGGCGGCGGTGGTGCTGATGATAAATCGGCAAAATGGGTTGACAATTTCGAAGACCCGGCAGAAGATACTTACAGAGATATGTGGGTACAATGCTACAATGGTATTTCAAGAGCAAGCGCCATTATCGAAAAAACTGCAGAAGCTGACTTCTCGGCCTATTTCAGCAGCCCTGAAGAAGCTCAAAGCTATAAAGATCAGGCAATTGGAGAAGCACTGTTTATGCGTGCATTCTACTATTTCCGCTTAGCGAAATTCTTTGGTGGTGTACCTTTAATCGTTACATTCGATGCACCACGTGATGTTCCAAGAGCCACTTATACCGAGACTTTTGCACAAATCGCATCAGATCTTAAACTCGCTATCGAAACTATGCCATCGGTTCCGTTCAACAGTATCCCGGAAGCGGATTACGGACATGCAAACAAATGGGTAGCACAAGCTTACATGGCAAGAGTATTTTTGTTCTACACCGGTTACATGACCAATATTGAAGGACAAGCTACAAGCGATCTTCCACTGGTTGAAGGTGGATCAGTATCTTCTTCAAATGTTGCAGCTTATTTAGATGACTGTATTGCTAATAGCGGTTACGGACTGGTTGATGATTTCAGAAATCTGTGGCCTTACTCGTACGTAAACATTGCCGCTAATGATACAACCGTATTGCCATGGGCACACCAAAACGGACTATCGTGGGTAGGCCAGGATGGCCACACACCAACTTTTGGTCGCGGAAATAACGAGTCGATGTTCGTACAACGATTCTCTTTCGGCGACTGGGGATGGTCGAACGGAAATATTTATACCAACAGACTCGCTTTGTTCACAGGTCTTAGAGATAACTCTTTAGTACCTTTTGGTCAGGGCTGGGGATGGTGTACTGTTAATCCTAATTTGTTTACCGGATGGGATGACAACGACCCAAGAAAACTGGGTTCGATCCTTCAGGTTGGTCAGGCCGACCAGGGAACCGGCGATTACGTTGGAGACAAAGGTGATCATGAAACAGGATTTTTCAATAAGAAATATACTTCTATTCAATATTACAGCAACGACGACCAGGCAAACGTGGGTATGTTTGTTCAGTTGTACGGCTGGGGAAATACCGATATGCAGCTGATGCACGCGCAAGACTTTATTTTCATGCGTTTTGCCGATGTATTGCTCATGCACTCTGAAGTTACCGGAACTGCCGACGGAATGAACCAGGTAAGAGCCAGAGCAGGATTAGACCCTGTTTCTTATTCTCTTGATGCGCTTAAAGAAGAAAGAAAGCACGAATTGGCTTTTGAAGCTTTACGTTGGTTCGACCTTGTTCGCTGGGGAGACGTAAATACTGCTTTTAACGAAACAATACCTGTTAGAAACTCAGGAAGCGACGCAAACTACTCGGTTACCTACAGACCGGAAACCAAAGGTTTAGTTCCAATTCCGGAAACGGAAGTGAGATTATCGAATGAAGTTTATGAACAAAACCCTGGATGGTAACAGGTTTTAATTTTAATAGAAAGAGATATGAAACGAAATAATATAATACAAGGTATTTTTGTTGCATTGCTGGCACTGATGATTGTGTCGTGCGATGCCATTGTAGACGAACAATTCCTTGAAAACAGTACAACTGTTGAAGGCGTTGAGTTAGTTGCTACTCAAAACTCAGCGAATGGAAATACGATCGAATTAAGTATGAATACGCCGGGCGTTACAGGTTACTGGAACTACAACCTTGGTGTAGCACTAACCAATAAAGTTGAAATTGTTTATCCTATTCCTGGAACTTCAACTTTTACTTTCGTGGGAACCTTAGGAGCCGAGTTTTTCGAAAAAACAATTGACGTAACCGTTGATGTACTCGACACTCCGCTTGAGCAGGATTGGTACGACCTTGTTAGCGACAATACATCTGCAGGAAAAACATGGGTATTCGATGGTGGTCCTGATCCTGATGGTAGAATGTGGTGGTTTATGGCCGATCCGGGTAATCCATGGGGATTATGGTGGAATGCAGGTGGAGACTGCTGTCCTCCGGGAGATGCCGCCGGAAGCATGACTTTTAACCTTGATGGAGCTGCCAATTATATCTACGACGATGGCAACGGCAATGTAACCAACGCTTCTTTTGTATTGGATACACAGAACCAACAGCTGATTTTTAACGGAGCTTCAATTTTGGGTTATGATGGCGACCGCGTGAATCCTGACGGTATTTATAATATCGTTGAGCTTACTGAAGACAAAATGGTACTGTTTACACCAACCAACAACGGAGGAACCGGTTGGACATGGGTATTCGTACCGGCAGAATAAAATAGATTAACCCCCTGATTATTTGATTATTTATTAGAGTTTAGCTATCGAAAGGGGAGGCAATCCTCCCCTTTCCGATAGTTTTTTAAACACCATTTTTTCGATACCCAAAAGTTGGTATCCGTGGCTTGTATTATCTAAACTACGACAGCATTTTCCACACAACAGCATTTATTGGTATCTTTTTATTTCACCTAACAAATGAGACTTACGCTTTCCATATTATTTACGCTTTTCACTGCTCTGAGCACATTTGGGCAGGTTGGCGAATTGTTGTGGGAAGACAATTTTAATACCGGACAGCTCAACCTCGACGACTGGAATATTGAAACAGGAACCGGGGTGAATGGCGATTTTGGAACCGGACAGGTAGATCGTGCTACCAGCCGCGAAGAAAACATCAGTTTTAGCAACGACGTGCCGGGAGCTGACGATGGCTGCCTGGTAATTACTACACGAAAAGAATTTTACATCGACAGAAATTACACCAGTGCCCGATTAAACACGGCCGGTAAAAAATCGTGGGGACCGGGACACCGCATTGTTGCCCGAATTTATCCGCGCGACGTAAAACAAATGGGGCAAGGTTTTGCATTCTGGATGATGCCCGACGAAATTCCCGGGGGATGGAACAGCCTGATGTGGCCGCAAGGTGGCGAAATCGATATTATGGAATACGTTGGATCTATTCCCTTCCATAATCTCGGCAGCGTACACTACGCCTGGTTTTGGCAAAACAACGAATGGACCGACTGGAACCACGGACACCAGGGTTTTTATTACAGCTACGAAACGCAGCAAGTACCAAATCCTGCCGAGCCGGGTTACGGAAATTATCCGCCCGACGAAAACAATACAAATGCAGGAAGCTACGGCTTTCATTCCTACGGTATCGATTGGTATTCCGACCGAATTGAGTTTTTTATCGACGACAATGTGTACCACATCCACTATTTAAACGATGGTGGCGCTTTTTCGGTAGATGGCGAAGATCAGTCTGAAGTTGCAATGCGCGATGGGAAGCGAGTTGGTATTTCTGAATATTCCAATCATTTTAACGAATGGCAGCCTTTCGAGCATAAAATGTACCCGATTTTAAGTGCCGGCGTTACCGGAAGCGAATATTCATATGGCGGTGCAGTTAACGATGAAGCAGAATTTCCTTGCTCGGTTTTTATCGATTGGTTGAGGGTGTACCAACTCGATATAAGTGTGGGTTTTAACCAACATTCAGCAAGGGAATTTAAAATCTATCCCAACCCTGTAAAAGAGAATTTTACGGTTACTGCCAAAAACCCGGGAACCTACGAAGTTAAACTGCTCGATATTTCCGGAAAGTTAGTACTAAACAAAACTTTCAGCAATACCACAGGAATAAAAACTACCGGCTTTCGGAAAGGCCAGTACATTGTAATGATCGACGATGGCAAGCGATCTGCGTCACAAAAAATAGTAATTCAATAAGAAAAAATATGCTTAAATCATTCAACAAACAAAAACGGAACTGGCCTTATTTACTGGCACTTCTTATTCTCATTGCTCCTTTAAAGGGGTGCAGCGAAGAGGGAACAGAAGCAGGTTTTACTGCCGATTTTTCGTATTCATTTATTGATGATAACAACGTTCGGTTTATCAACGAGTCGGAAGGAGACTATTTAAGATTGAACTGGAATTTCGGAAACGGCCGCACGGAATCGACCACGACAAAATCTCAATCGTACGATGTTTATTATCCTGAAGCCGGAGATTATAACGTAAACCTTTTGGTGATTGGCCTCGACAGTGAGCAAAAGTCTGCTGCGAAATCGATAAATATTTCCAGCACCGATTTTGCCATAAGTTTTACGGCCGAAGCAGATGCAACAAATCCGAACAACATCAATCTGAAAAATACCTCGGTTGGCGATTTCGATTCTTTTCAATGGAAGTTCAGAAATAAAATCATTGAAAACGAAACAAATGCTGTGGCCTATTTTCCTTACGCAGGAACGTACACGGTTGAGTTGATGATTACCAAAAACGGAGATACTTTTTCGTCAACTCAAGATATTACCATTGCCGCTGACGACTCGGAATACTTCTCGAAATTGGAATTGGTTTGGGAAGATAATTTTGATGGAGATGCAGTAAATAGCGACAACTGGACCTTCGAAACCGGCTCGGGAGGTTGGGGAAACAACGAACTTCAGAATTATACCGCCGGAGACAATGCGGTGGTTCAGGATGGAATTCTCACCATTACCGCCGAAAAAGTAAACGACGCCAAAGTAGCCGGATCGTACACCTCATCGCGAATGATCACCAGTGGCAAAAAAGAATTTACCTACGGACGCATGGAAATCCGCGCCAAACTGCCATCGGGAACAGGTATTTGGCCCGCAATCTGGATGCTCGGTGCCAACATTGGCAACGTGGGCTGGCCCGCTTGCGGCGAAATCGATATTATGGAATATGTAGGTTACGAACCCAATACCGTTCATGCAACAGTGCACACATCTGCTGGATTTGGCGGAAACGGAAGTGGCAACAAAAAGCCCCTTCAAACCGCCGAAGAAGAATTTCATGTTTACGGTCTTTTCTGGACTGAAAAAGAACTGGTTTTTTATACCGATTCACCCGAAAATATTACACACCGCTATGCACCCACAAGCAAAAACGACGATAACTGGCCATTCGACAAACCACAGTTTTTTATCCTGAATGTGGCTGTTGGTGGCAACTGGGGAGGCGCCCAGGGCGTTGATAATTCCATTTTCCCTCAATCGATGGAAGTGGATTACGTTCGCGTATATCAGGAGATGTAGAACTAAAACTAACTATAATGAAAATGAGAGCTTTAATATTAATTATCGGGACCTGGCTGGTGACAGGTTGCACAGCAACGTTGACCGATCATCCCGATCCTGTTGAACAGAAAATCAACAGTTTGCTAAGCGAGATGACGCTGGATGAAAAGATCGGCCAGATGCAACAGGTAAACGACGGTTCGTTTGGCGACGATGAAGCGACAAAACAAGCCATTAGAGACGGCAAGGTTGGATCGTTTCTGAACATGATGGGAGCCGACCGGGTTGCAGAATTTCAGCGTGTGGCATTGGAAGAAAGCAAACACGGCATTCCGCTACTTTTTGGGCGCGATGTAATTCACGGATATCGCACCATTTTCCCAATTCCGTTGGGAATGGCAGCATCGTGGGAGCCCGAGCTGGCTGAAAAAGCGATGCGTATTTCGGCGATTGAAGCCTCATCGATGGGAATTAACTGGACATTTGCACCAATGATGGATGTTACGTGGGATCCGCGCTGGGGACGAATTGCCGAAAGTTGTGGCGAAGATCCGCTGCTGACTTCGATGTTTGCAGCCGCTATGGTAAAGGGAATTCAGGGTGATTTAAGCGATCCAACAGCAGTGGCAGCCTGTGCCAAACACTTTGTGGGTTACGGAATGTCGGAAGCCGGCCGAGATTATAACACCACTTACATTCCGGAACCGTTGCTCAGAAACGTTCATCTTCGTCCGTTTAAAGCTGCAGCCGATGCAGGAGCATTAACTTTTATGTCGGCATTTAACGACTTGAACGGAGTGCCAACTTCTGGAAATAAATTCACGCTAAAACAAATTTTGCGCGACGAGTGGAGCTACAAAGGAATGGTGGTTAGCGACTGGGGATCGATTGAGGAAATGATCAACCACGGTTTTGCTGCCGATAAAAAACAAGCCGCTGAAATTGCTGCAGAAGCCGGTGTTGATATGGAAATGGCAACAACTTGTTACGCCGATAATTTAAAGACATTGATTGAAGAGGGCGTGATAACCGAAGCGATGATCGACACTTATGTTGGTAATATTTTGCGGGTGAAGTTCAAGCTCGGATTGTTCGATAAACCTTACGACAATCACGTTTCAACCGACACGATTTTGGCACCAAGCCATTTGGCTGTGTCGCGCGAAGCAGCACGAAAAAGTATGGTTTTGCTGAAAAACAACAATAACACTTTGCCCATCTCCAGAAATATTCATTCGCTGGCAGTAATCGGGCCGTTGGCCGATGCTGCACGCGACCAGTTGGGAACCTGGATTTTCGACGGACAAGGTGAAGACTCAACAACACCAAAGCAGGCTTTCGACGATATTTTGGGTTCGAGAATGCACTACATTGCCGGCCTCGAATACAGCCGTGATAAATCGACAAAAGGATTTGCACAAGCTGTTGCCGCCGCCAAAGGCTCTGATGCCATTTTGTTCTTTGCCGGCGAAGAGTCCATTCTTTCGGGCGAAGCAAATGCGCGAGGAATGATCGACCTTCCGGGAGTTCAGTCGGAACTGATTACCGAATTGAAAAAAACAGGCAAACCGCTTATTTTAGTGGTAATGGCCGGCAGACCGCTGGCAATTGGCGCCGAAATGGAGATGGCCGACGCCGTGCTTTATGCCTGGCATCCGGGAACAATGGCAGGCCCTGCAGTGGCCGACCTGGTTTTTGGCGACTACTCTCCATCGGGAAAATTACCGGTTACATTTGTTAAAGGCGCCGGACAGATTCCGTTTTACTACTATCGTAAAAACACCGGCCGCCCGGCTACCGAGAACGATGTTACTTATATCGATGATATTCCACGCGATTCAAAACAATTGTCGCTGGGTTTTAAAACCATGCACATCGACTATGGCATTACTCCTCTCCTGCCCTTTGGTTTTGGATTGAGCTATACCGAGTTTAAATACGAAAATCTAAAATTGTCATCGCACGAAATGTCTACTAACGGATCAATTACGGTTTCGGCCGACATTAAGAATATTGGCAACTACCAATCCGAAGAGATCGTTCAGCTTTACGTGCACGACAAAGTGGGCAGTATTACCCGACCAATAAAAGAATTGAAAGGTTTTGAAAAGATAAACTTAAACCCGGGCGATGTTAAAACGGTAAGCTTCGAGTTAAAAGCTGAAGATCTGCAGTTTTTTAACGGCGACGATTACGTAATAGAACCGGGAGATTTTGATCTTTGGATCGGCCCGAATTCTGATGAAGGATTACATCATACTTTTGTTTTGAAATAGATCTAATGAGCGATTAACGGAACTGAAAACATCGCTTGCTAACTTTCAGGTGCAGGCATTTCCATTAGCGAAATGCCTGTTTTCTTTTCTGCCAGTTTACAAACCTCCTTTAAACTCAACTTTCCACAGCCCACGAAAATCATTCAATTTATAACCCGTTGCCAAATCGGCCGGATACAATTCTTTCAGCTTAAATTTTGTGGCCTCGTTAATATCCGTTTCCGGATTGCCATGACATTTTAAACAGGCCGGCATTCCGGTTCTGATCGGTTTGTAATAAACCAAATCATTGCCACTTTGTAGTAAGGTGTCAGCCAGTTGTTCTTCAGCAAAAAGTTTCCACATTTGTTTTTCCTGCTCAGTATCCAGCGCATTTTGCGGATTACGGTTTTTGGCCGAAACTCTTGAAATTTCACAATCAAATACTCCATTCAAACTATCCACAATCGAACTTGCTTCAAGATTACAAAACTCAACAGCATATTCAGGTCCGCCGGTTTGAATGGCTTTTCCCACATTACTCAAAAGCACTGCTTGTACATTGACAGTAATTTCCTGCCCGCTGTTTTGGTACTTTTTGTAGGTTTCCTGATCCAGTTTCGGAGAACACGCGAAACAGAAAAACAGCAGTAGAATTGGTAAGAATTTGTTTGTCATAGTTCACATTTCTTAAATAAATAGTTCAAAATATCTTTAATTCGTCAACTGCAAGTTGAGGTTTATTTGTTAAATCACAAAATCAACTATCTTTGCGGCATCAAATATTCTTTCAATAAGGGTGTTTGGTTATACAGAAGAGTGGAGAGATCGGGCTCTGCGAAACTCTGGCAACCTTGTCAGCCAACCGGCGGATAAAACGGTGCCAATACCCGGCCGGAAACGGAATTATAATTAAAACACGATCGATGAAGAAACTGCACTACAAATTATTTTTTACAAGCTATCTGCACGGGGCAAATATGTGTATGCGCCAGCGGTTTTAACCGCATAAAACTAGCCGAGTAAAAATATCATTAAGAACTTTAAATGAAGACAGTAGCCGATTTCGAAAGTTTATACTTCCGACTTCGAGCTTCACCTTCCGACTTAAAAAATATGTCGACAACAAAATCGTACGAAGAAATTAACCAAAAACTGAAGGCCGGAAAAGCAGTTGTTTTAACCGCCGAAGAAGTTGCAGAGATGGCGAAAGAAATGTCGCCCGAAGAAATAGTTGAGAAAGTAGATGTAGTAACCACAGCAACCTTTGGCGCCATGTGTTCGTCGGGGGCGATTATAAATTTTGGCCATGCCGATCCGCCAATCCGAATGGAAAAAATACGTTTGAACGGCGTTCCGTGCTACGAAGGGCTCGCCGCTGTTGATTCATACATCGGCGCAACTGCCTGCGATCCCGACAATCCGGAATACGGCGGCGCGCATGTTATTCAGGATCTGTTGGAAGGCAAAGATGTACTTTTAGAAGCCTGGGCAAAAGGCACCGATTGTTATCCGCGGAAACACATAAAAACCAAGATCAACATTAATACGGTAAACGAGTTCACGCTTTTTAATCCGCGAAATGCTTACCAGAACTACAACGTGGCGGTAAACACCACATCAACGATAAAACATACCTACATGGGTACTTTGTTACCCAATTTACGGAATGCCACCTACTCCACTTCGGGCGAATTAAGTCCGCTGCTGAATGATCCGGAGTTTAAAACCATCGGGCTCGGAACACGTATATTTTTGGGTGGTACGCAAGGATTTGTCGTTTGGCCGGGAACGCAGTTTCACACCACAAAACCCAAAAACGAATTGGGAGTTCCGGTTACCAACGCCGCTACAATTGCGGTAATGGGGAACCTGAAAGAAATGTCGCCCGAGTACATTCAGGCGGCTTCGTACGAAAAATATGGTGTGAGTATGTTTGTAGGAATTGGAATTCCCATCCCGGTGTTAAATGCTGATATTGCTAAACGCGTATCGATTAACAACAGCCAGATTGAAACTTCGGTACTCGATTACGGAACAGTTGGAACACCAAAACTGGGGCAGGTTACCTACGAAGAATTGCAGTCGGGAACCATAAAAGTAAAAGGCAAAAAGATAAGAACAGCCCCTGTTGCCAGCTTAAAGAAAGCACGTAAAATTGCAGATGAACTGAAGAAATGGTTGCAAAACGGCGAATTTGAAGTTACCAAACCGGTGCAAATGTTCCCTTCAAATACAGCATTAAACGGACTAAAAGAAACGGAGGTCGACAATGATTAAGAAAAGATATATACTGAACTTCCCTCCGCAAAGCGGCGACAAAGCTTTTACCTATCACCTGGTGAAAGAGTACGATATCCGGATTAATATTCTAAAAGCAGAAGTTTATCCCGGAAAACGTGGAAGCCTTTTATTGGAGCTTCATGGAAAAAAGGAGAACATTGAAAAGGGTGTTGAATACATTAAAAGCCATAAAATTACCTGCGAATCGTTGGACAAACGCATTCGCTGGAAAGAGGAAAAATGTATCGATTGCGGAAACTGCACCGCCGTATGTTTTGCCGGAGCTTTAAATATGAACAAAAAGTCGTGGGAACTGGAATTCGACAAAAGCAAATGTGTGGTTTGCGAACTTTGTATTCCGGCGTGCCCACTGAATTTGTTTGAAATTGATTTTAGATAAGTTTACTCATGAACCGTCATTCCGAACTTGTTTCGGAATCTCATTGAAAAGATGCTGAATCAAGTTCAGAATGACGTAATAAATAATTTCTGTCTAATGAATATTTTTGAAGAACGTACATACCGCAGCCAGTTTAATACCGAACGTTTTACCGGAGTCGAGGTAAAACACCTGGAAACTGATCTTTGGATCGGTGTCGATCCGGCATCGTACAAAGAAGAAATGCACGAAGTGGCTTTGGCAAAAATGAGATCGCTACGCCAAACTTTCGATGCTTACATCGAAAAAGAACCGTTTTTCAAGAAAAGCCTTAAACCGTTTCAGCCGTCTGACTTTGCCCCGGATGAAGCCAAAGAAATGGCGCTCGCTGCCGAAAAAGCCGGAATTGGACCGATGTCGGCAGTGGCAGGATTGTTTGCCCGCGAAATTGGAGAAGAAATTTGTAAAAACTTTTCGGTGAAGGAGCTGTTAGTTGAAAACGGCGGCGACATTTATTTGCTTTTACAGGACGAATTGGTTTTGTCGGTTTTTGCCGGCGAATCCATTCTATCTGAGCGCATCGGGCTGGTAATTTCAGCAGGGAGTAGTACCTTTGGGATTTGTACTTCTGCAGGAACTGTTGGTCCGTCGTTAAGTTATGGAAAAGCTGATGCCGTGGTGGTGGTTTGCAACGATATTCTTATGGCAGATGCACTGGCAACGGCTCTGGGAAATAAGGTTAAAACACCTGACCATGTTGAGAAAGTGATTAAACAGGCAGAAAACTTTCAGGAGATACAATCGTTGCTCATTATTTGCGAAGACAAAATTGGGATTAAAGGAGACAACGAAATTAGGATATTGAAATAGACTCACCCCTTAATCCCCTCAAGGGGAGAACAGACAAACAACGGTTACGTAGAAATTGAAAGAGAGAAAAAATGATTAATAAAAGAGACATACGGGAAGAACTCAAAAAGAGAGTGTTGGTATTGGATGGAGCAATGGGTTCTCTGATTCAGGAATATAAACTGGACGAGGCCGATTACAGGGGCGAATTATTGAAAGATCATCCCAGTGATATGAAAGGCAACAACGACATGTTGTCGCTAACCCGCCCTGATGTAATTTCGGAGATCCATGAGGCATATTTGGAGGCTGGTGCTGATATTATCTGTACCAACACCTTTAATGCAACAAGCATTTCGCAGGCCGATTACAATACTGAGAAGTATGTCTATGAAATGAATAAGGCTTCGGCTGAAGTGGCCAAAAAACTGACCGACAAATACACCGAAGTCAATCCGGATAAACCACGTTACGTTGCAGGATCAGTGGGTCCTACCAATAAAACCTTATCACTTTCGCCCGATGTGAACGATCCCGGTTATCGTGCTATCTCATTCGACGAGGTAAAAATCGCCTATCGCGAACAGGTGGAAGCATTGCTCGATGGCGGAGTTGATCTGTTATTGATCGAAACAATTTTCGATACGCTAAATAGCAAGGCAGCCATTTTTGCCATTGAAGAAGTATTGGACGCAAGAGGCATAACTATCCCGCTGATGGTTTCGGGAACCATAACCGATGCCAGTGGCCGTACACTTTCAGGTCAAACGCTTGAAGCCTTCCTGAACTCGGTTTCGCATGTCGATTTGTTAAGTATCGGACTAAACTGTTCGTTGGGAGCCACCGATCTTCAGCCCTACATAAAAGAGCTGGCCGGGAAAGCACCGTTTCACATCAGTGCGCACCCCAATGCCGGATTACCCAACCAGTTTGGCGAGTACGATGAAACGCCCGAAATTATGGCCGGGCACATCAAACAATATCTCGATAATAACTATGTAAATATTATTGGTGGTTGCTGTGGTACAACACCTGCCCACATAAAAGCTTTTGCCGATATGGCGGCCAAAGCAAATCCGCACCACCGCGCCGAAGCTACCACTTACACTAAACTTAGTGGTCTGGAGCCGGTTACCATCACCGAAAATACCAATTTCCTGAATATAGGAGAACGTTGTAACGTTGCCGGATCGCGCAAATTTGCACGATTGATTAGCGAAGAAAAATACGAGGAGGCACTGACAATTGCACGTCACCAGGTTGAAAACGGCGCACAGGTAATTGATGTAAACATGGATGATGCCATGCTCGACGCCGAAAAGGAAATGACGACTTTCCTAAACCTGATTATGGCCGAACCCGACATTGCCAAACTGCCCATAATGATCGACTCATCAAAATGGCACGTAATTGAAGCCGGGTTAAAATGTTTGCAGGGAAAAGCCATTGTAAACTCTATAAGTTTAAAAGAAGGCGAAGAAGTTTTTATCGAGCAGGCACAAAAAATTAAACGTTACGGTGCTGCCGTTATCGTTATGGCTTTTGATGAAAAAGGCCAGGCCGACAACACCGAACGCCGCAAAGAAATATGCAGCCGCGCCTATAAAATTCTTACCGAAAAGGTTGGATTACCGGCACAGGATGTAATTTTCGATCCAAACGTGCTGACTATCGGTACCGGAATTGAAGAGCATAACAACTACGCCGTTTCGTTTATCGAATCGGTGAAATGGATAAAAGAGAATCTGCCGCTGGCAAAAGTTAGCGCGGGTGTTAGTAATGTTTCATTTGCTTTCCGCGGAAACAACGTGGTGCGCGAAGCCATGCACTCGGTGTTCCTGTTTCACGCCATAAAAGCGGGTCTCGACATGGGGATTGTAAATCCCGGAATGCTGCAGATTTACGATGAAATTCCAAAAGATTTCCTGGAACGGATTGAAGACCTTGTATTAAATCGCAGGCCGGATGCTACGGAAAGGCTGTTGGAGTTTGCTGAAAACCTAAAGTCGACTTCGAAAAAAGAAGAGAAAAAAGACGAATGGCGCGAACTGCCACTTGAAAAACGAATTGCTCACTCGCTGGTAAAAGGATTGCCCGAATTTGTTGACGAAGATATGGCCGAAGCCGTTCAGAAATATTCGCCGGCATTAGACATTATCGAAGGCCCATTGATGGACGGCATGAACATCGTTGGTGAGTTGTTTGGCTCAGGTAAGATGTTCCTGCCACAGGTGATCAAATCGGCACGCGTGATGAAAAAAGCTGTGGCTTATTTGCTGCCATTTATTGAAGCGGATAAAGCGAAATTCAAAAACAGCACGTCGCAGAAAAAGGTACTGATGGCCACCGTTAAAGGCGATGTACATGATATTGGCAAAAACATTGTTGGTGTAGTGCTGGCTTGTAACAACTACGAAATCATTGATTTAGGCGTTATGATACCAACCGAAAAAATCCTTGAAGAAGCCATTAAAAACGAAGTGGATGTAATCGGGTTGAGTGGTTTGATCACTCCATCGCTGGAAATTATGGTAGAGATTGCCAAAGAAATGGAACGCCGCAAAATGAATATTCCGGTGATGATCGGTGGTGCAACCACGTCAAAAATACACACTGCCGTTAAAATTGCTCCTGAATATTCGGCACCGGTTGTTCATGTAAAAGATGCTTCGCTGGCTGTTAATGTGGTTTCCCACCTGATTTCCAGGAACGAAAAATTCCTACAGAATCTGGATGCTGAGTACGCTCAGATTCGTGAATTCCAGGGAAAACGAAAAACAAAAGAATACTTAAGCCTTAAAAAAGCACGCGAGAATAAATTCCCGATCGATTGGAACAACACACCCATTTATAAACCGAATTTCACGGGCGTAAAACATTTGACCGACTTCCCGCTGGAAGAATTGCGTAAGTACATCGACTGGACATTCTTTTTTATCACCTGGGGATTAAAAGGTCATTATCCGCAAATTCTGGCCGATGAAAAACAGGGCGAAGAAGCCAAAAAACTGTTTAAAGAAGGCAACGAATTTCTGGATGAAATTATCGAGAAAAAAATGCTGCAGGCCAATGCTGCTTTCGGTATTTGGCCGGCGCAATCGGATGGCGACGACGTAGTTCTTTACGAAGATGAATCGTGCGAAAAAGAGATTGGACGTTTCTATCACCTTCGTCAGCAAGAGAAGAAAAAAGAGGGTGTAGCCAATTTCGGACTGGCCGATTTTGTGGCACCAAAAGGATCGGGAAAAGTGGATTATTGTGGTGGTTTTGCCACCACTGCAGGAATTGGCATTGAGAAATGGACCAAGCAGTTCCGCGAGGAACACAACGATTATAAAGCCATTATGGTGGAAGCACTGGCCGATCGTTTAAGTGAAGCTTTTGCCGAGCTGCTTCACCTCGAAATTCGTAAGAATTACTGGGGTTATGCACCTGACGAAAACCTGTCGCTCGATGAGATTCTGAAAATTAAATACCAGGGAATTCGTCCGGCATTGGGCTATCCGGCATGTCCGGAACACTCCGAAAAAGAGAACTTATTTAAACTACTCGATGCTGAAAAGATTGGTATTACATTAACAGAGCACTTTGCCATGTATCCAAACGCATCGGTGTCAGGACAGTATTTTGTGCATCCTGAGTCGCGCTATTTCAGTCTTGAAAAAATTAGCAAAGACCAAGTGGAAGATTATGCGAAACGTAAAAATGAATCGGTAGAATTTGTTGAGAAATTCTTGCCAACAAACCTGAATTACAAATAACAAATTAGTAAAAGCCTCACTTTTGTGAGACTACCGGAATAAATATTAACCTTGAAATACTAATATTTGATATTAGTATTTCAAGGTTATTTTTTATTGTTTATCTTGAATTTCTAACATCCAACATTTCTTTTTCAATATAAAAGCGTAATTTTAAAGAAAACACGGGTTTATGTTATTAACAAGAGAACGGTTTGTAAACGAATTAAAAGAATCCATTAGGTTTAACCCAATCACAGCAATATTAGGGCCTCGACAATGCGGAAAAACAACATTAGCGAGAATAATTGCTTCCTCACAACAACCCGAAAATATTTTTGATTTGGAAGACCCGGCAGATTTTGAGCTGTTAAAAGCAGCTCCAAAATCGTTGCTGCAAAATGCGCGAGGACTTATAATAATCGACGAGATTCAGCTTCTACCGGAATTGTTTCCATTACTTCGGGTATTGGTTGATCAGGAAAATACAGACCGGAAGTTTCTAATTCTCGGCAGTGCCTCGCCAGATTTAATCCGAAAATCATCTGAAAGTCTGGCCGGACGAATAGGATTTATCAACTTAACAGGATTTCGGCTCAACGAAGTTGGAAAAGATAAAATGGAACAGCTATGGTTTCGTGGTGGTTTTCCGCGTTCGTTTTTAGCAGAAAACGAGAAGCAAAGCTTTAGCTGGCGGAATAATTTTACCCAAACATTTTTAGAACGTGATATTTCGCAAATTGGGTTTAACGTTGCACCGGTTGCATTACGAAGGTTTTGGCAAATGCTGGCACACTATCATGCACAGATTTGGACAGGAGCCGAATTTGCGCGTTCGCTGGGCGTTTCGGAGCCGACAGTAAAACGTTACCTTGATCTGTTAACCGGAACCTTTATGGTCCGCCAGCTACAACCCTGGCACGAGAACCTTAAAAAACGTCAGGTAAAATCGCCCAAAGTTTACATTCGCGACAGCGGAATACTTCATTCCCTGCTATCTCTGGAAGGAGATGCTATTTATACTCACCCAAAGCTCGGCGCATCGTGGGAAGGATTTGTTATTGAGCAATTGATTCAACATGCCGACACCCGCGATTTTTTTTACTGGCGTACACATGCCGGAGCCGAATTGGATTTGCTGGTACTAAAAAACGGCAAAAGAATAGGTTTTGAGGTAAAATTCTCGGATGCAGCCAAAACCACCCGATCGGTACATAGCGTTATTGAAGATTTAAAACTAGATAAATTATACCTGATTAACCGGGGGACACGTAAATTCTTTTTAACTGAAAACATTGAAGTAGTGCCTGTCAACCAACTTCTTTCCATTAAATTTTAAACAGCGGTTAAATAAATGCCAGCTAATAATGCTCTTATAATTAGAATCAGATAAAGAGGTGCGATTTTGTTATCTTTGCACTTCGTAACAAAATACAGACTAAATAATGAAAGTTATAGACACCATAAATCAGGCAAAGAAAACCGTTTTTTCTTTTGAGCTGCTGCCGCCATTAAAGGGCAACGATGTTTCGCGCCTGCATAAAACGATTGAGAGTTTAACAGAATTCGATCCAAAATACATTAATATAACTACTCACCGCGACGAGATTGAATTTAAAGAACTCGCAGACAGAAGCATTGTAAAACAAACAGTTCGCAAACGTCCGGGAACAGTGGCTATTGCTGCCGATATTCAGCACAAATACGGCATTCCGGTAGTACCGCATATTTTGTGTGGCGGTTTTACCAAAAGTGAAACTGAACACGTTTTGATCGACCTGAATTTTCTGGGAATCAACAATGTTCTTGCGCTGCGTGGCGATGGTCTTAAAAACCAACACGTTTTTAAACCTACCGAAAACGGGCACTCAAACGCCAACGAGTTAGTAAAACAAATTAAAGATCTCGGAAAAGGAAAATACCTGGATGCGGATCTGAAAAACAATAAACCGCTTGACTTTTGTATTGGTGTTGCCGGTTATCCGGAGAAACATTTTGAATCGCCCAATATGGAGCAGGACATGGCTTACCTGAAACAAAAAGTTGACGAAGGCGCTGATTACATTGTAACACAAATGTTTTTCGATAACCAGGTGTATTACGATTTTGTTGATAAATGCCGTGCAATGGGAATTACGGTGCCAATTATTCCGGGTATCAAACCGATCAACCTGAAAAACCAGTTAACGGTACTTCCAAAAATTTTTAGCATCGACTTACCACTGGAATTATCAAAAGAGCTGGCAAAATGTAAAAACAACGATGACGCCCGACGTGTAGGAACAGAGTGGGCCATTTTCCAATCGAAAGATTTGGTTTCACATAACGTACCGTCGCTGCACATTTATACTTACGGTATTTCTGATAATGTTAGTGAAATTGTAAAGGCTGCTTTCTAAACGGAAAGAAGCCAAAATCATACAAAAAAAGCAGGCTGGAAATTAATTTTTCCAGCCTGCTTTTTTTATATCGTATATATTATTTTCGACTATCCTTCCACCTGAATTTCAATATCCTGCTGATTTAGTTTATCGTTATCAGCCTGGTTGTTGAGTTTTAACGAATAGATCATCCCTTCAACCTGACGCAATAAATTGCGTTTATCTTTACTCGGCGCATACACAAAACCAAAAGCGTTAATTACACGCTGGTTCGAAGCATCCAATTCTGACAGTGAAATGTATGGTCCACCCATAAAATCATTCTCTACACGCCACAAACCACGCATTTCGGAGGCATAATTTCCATTGTGCTTAATTACATTATTAATCTGGTCGACGCGTTTTTCTGTCGACATGTAACTTCCGTCAGTCGGGCCCGGAACGTATTTTTTAAGTAAACTGTCGCGAATTGGCAGCTGGTAACCAACAGTAAATGCACTGTCGGAAACATACGGATACGAATAAATCACAATTCCCTGGGTAATTTCAGGCGAATCGAATTGTACCCACAAAAAATCCTTTTTATTTTCCATGATACGGAAGCCCGGAGGCACTTTCATGGTAACATCGAACTCGGTATTCAGCGTATTAAAAACGGCCTTTTCGTAGGTGTTTTTATAAGTCATTGTTACGCGCTCTTTCTCAGCCTGTACAAAATATGATAGTATTCTGTCCTTATTTTCGTCGAAGATCTTTGCAAACTCGTCGGCATTTTTAGCACTAATTTGTACGGTAGCCTGTGGATAAGCCCACACATCGTCGGTGAATTTAATTCCGCTCTCATCAACATTTGGCGAAATAGTAGTTTGTACAATGTTTCGTGTCGATCTGAAAATATCTTTAAAGGCTTCGTGCGGAACGTTAATCAAATCGAAAAGCGGCTCTTCCTGCGGCAAACCTGCGTGCGGCTGCGCCAGTGTTTCGCGAACAACTTCTCCGGGTTTTCCATTCCACGAATCTTTAGAAATTACGACAACCATCTCACCGGCTTTCCCGGTAATATTTTTGTACATAACAGTAGAGTCGGAATCGCAGCTCGCAAAAATTGCGGCAACGAGCACTAGAAAAACAAGGTGGTTAATACGTTTCATATAATCTGTTTTTTTGGATTTCTAAGATAGATAACAAAAACCTTACCATACTGTAAATCTGCAACATGGCAAATGAAAAGGCAATCCGCTGAAATACAAAAAATCCCGTAACTGTAATACAGAACGGGATTTGTAATATCTATTTCGATATTAATTACTTTTCGATTTTTTCGCTTTCCGGTTTTTTATCGTCAGCCTCATCTTCTTTTGTGGCTTCTTTAAATTCCTTCATTCCTTTTCCAAGTCCTTTCATCAACTCCGGAATTTTACGACCACCAAACAGAAGTAAAACAATTATTAAGATGATTATTATTTCCTGAGGTCCGATAAATCCTGCTACTACAAATAAATTCATATCTAATAAGTTAATTGGTTCCACGACAAAAATAGTTTTTTTTCATTAAAATGTGCCGTTAATCATTTTAATTATATCGTTGGCATTGGCATAAAGTACCAAAGCCAAAAGTAATACCATTCCGGCAATTTGAGCATACTCCAGAAATTTTTCTCCGGGCTTGCGTCCGGTTATCATTTCGCCAAATAAAAACATTACGTGTCCACCGTCCAGTGCCGGAATTGGCAGGAGGTTCATAATGGCCAGAATGATTGAAATAAACGCTGTCATATTCCAGAAATGCGCCCAGTCCCATGAAGAAGAAAAGATGCTTCCAATGGTTGCAAATCCACCCAACGATTCGTATGCTTTTGTTTCTTTTTTGAAGAACAGTTTAAACTGTTTCAGGTAATTTCCGGTAGTTTGAACACCACGATCGATACCTGCTGGAATCGACTCAAGAAAACCATATTTTATGGTTTTGAACTCGAACATATCTTCAGCATTATTAAAAGCCGGATTAAATCCGAGTTTCCCTTCTTCATTTACCGTTAGCGTTTTAGTCATATGCTGACCGTCGCGGGTAATATCGATCGCAATTTCCTGATCCTTCTTCGACTCTAAATAGCTGGTAAACTGATCGTAATAATCAAACGATCTCCCATCAACATTTCCTAAAACATCGCCTACCTCGAGACCTGCTTGTTGTGCCGGAAAATCTTTTGCCAAACGTCCGATCTGAATATCGTAAGGAAAACGTTCTTCCCAAATACCTTTGCTTTTTAGCAACAGCGCCAGATCTTCGCCTGTAATCTGCACATCAACCTTTTGCCCGTCGCGCTCTACCTGAACGGTTTTAGCGCCATCTAAAACAATGGTTGGTACAATTTTGCTGAACTGCTCGATATATTGATTATCAACGGTAAGAATTTTATCGCCTGTTTCAAATCCAAGTTGCTTACCGGTTTCGTTCACAACAACGCCGTATTTTACATTCTCGGTGGGCAGGTATTGTTCGCCCCAGGCATAAAGCACACCAATGTAAATTACCATTGCAAAAATGAAGTTCATTAAAACTCCACCAACCATAATCAGCAAACGTTGCCAGGCCGGTTTTGCACGAAATTCCCATGGTTGAGGCGGAAGTTTCATCGCTTCCTTGTCCATCGATTCATCGATCATTCCCGAAATTTTCACGTAACCACCAAGTGGCAACCAGCCAATTCCGTATTCAGTTTCGCCCTTTTTCATTTTAAAAAGCGAAAACCATGGGTTAAAAAAGAGGTAAAATTTTTCTACGCGGGTTTTAAAAAGTCGGGCGAACATAAAGTGTCCCGCCTCGTGTAAAACCACTAATATTGAAAGGCTTAAAAGTAATTGCGCTGTTTTAATTAATATCGACTCCATTAAATTCTTCTAAATTTTGTTTTCTGTTAACAACTGTGCCACCGTTCTTGTTTCGTTGTTGGTCTCAATTAAATCATTGAGTGTTGGCTGATTAACAAAATCAACCTTGTTCATGGCCTGTTCTATTATTTCGGGCATTTGTAAAAAGCTAATTTTTCGTTTTAAAAATGCCTCAACAACTATTTCATTTGCAGCATTTAAAATACAGGGCATATTTCCGCCCTTTTCCATTGCCGCAAAAGCGAGTGCAAGGTTACGAAAAATTTCTGTATTTGGCTGTTCAAAATGCAAACTAGGGTAATCTAAAAAGTTGAAACGCGGGAAGTTATTTGCAATTCTGTTCGGAAATCCCATGGCATATTGTATGGGCAACTTCATATCGGGCAAGCCCATTTGCGCTTTCATCGAACCATCTTCAAACTGAACGATGGAGTGAACGATTGACTCGGGATGAACGATAACATCGATTTTTGAAGCAGGCAAACCAAAAAGCCAGTGCGCCTCAATTACCTCGAATCCTTTGTTCATAAGCGTTGCCGAATCGATGGTGATTTTTGCTCCCATATCCCAGTTGGGGTGCGCCAAAGCATTATCAACCGTAACATGCTGCAAATCGTCGAGTGTTTTTCCACGGAACGGACCGCCGGAACAGGTAAGGTAAATCTTTTCAATCGGATTCATAAACTCGCCCACCAAACATTGGAAAATGGCCGAGTGTTCCGAATCAACCGGCAACAGGTCGACCTGTTTTTCGCGCGCTGCTTTTGTTATAATTTCGCCGGCAACAACCAGCGTTTCTTTATTTGCCAGTGCAATTGGTTTTCCGGCATTTACGGCGTTATAAGTCGGAATCAATCCGGAGTAACCAACCATGGCAGTCAACACCAAATCAACAGTATCCATTTCCACCACCTGGTTTAATGCCTCTTCTCCGGCATAAACTTTTATATCTTCATCCTCAAGGGCACCGCTAACCAGTTGGTATTTCTCCTTGTTGGCGATAACCACCACATTGGGCTGAAACTTTTTTGCCTGCTGAATGAGCAGTTCCACGCTGTTATTTGCTGTTAAAACCTCAACTTCAAACAATTCGGGATTTTGCTCAATAACCTCGAGCGCCTGGGTTCCTATGGATCCGGTAGATCCAAGAATTGCTATTCTTTTCTTCATCTTAAAAGTCAATGTACTGTTCCGGATCAAGTGCGATTCCATCGTGCCACAACTCAAAGTGCAGGTGCGGCCCACTTGATAATTCTCCTGTGTTTCCGATTATGGCAATCGCCTCGCCGGCTTTTACTGTCTGCCCGGTTTTTTTCAATAATTCGGCGTTGTGTTTATACACCGAAACCAAATTTGCTTCGTGCTGAATATAGGCAACGTAGCCTGTTTCGAGTGTCCAGCCGGCAAAAATTACCGTTCCGTCTAATACCGATGAAATTCGGGCGTTCGGCTCGCTCACCAAATCGACACCAAAATGCTCGGGTGTATTTTTAAAATGCTCGGAGATTACACCTTTTACCGGTACAAAAAAGTGCACCTGGCTTAGCTGCGTGGCATCAGCGTTATCATTTCGGATTGACAGACTCAACTGTTCGGCCAGCAATTTATCCTGAAAAACAGAATCGTGATTGTACTGTTTAAATTCTACCTCATCCTTTTCGATATCGGCTGCGGCCAACTGATCATCTTCGGGTACTTCGCCGGCCATTATTGCCTGAATACCTTTAAAGAACTGATCGCGTTTTGCCAGCTCCTGTTCCAGCGAATCGACTACCAAAGCATTACGCACCAGCATTTGACGGTACTCCGCTTTTGGGTAACCCGGAATATATTCGCGCAATCCGGTAGTTGCAATCAGCAAAATTACCAGTATTACCAAAATCGCCGACGTTAAACTGGTTACAGTAAACACTTTCAGTCGCGAAAGCTTCATGCTCCACACCGACTGAAACGTGGTATCGTTGTAAATGATTAACCGGTATTGATTTTTTAGTTTATCAAAAAACTTCTTCTCTTCCACTCCCCAAAAAATTTTAAGGCTACAAATTTAGCAAGAATTGAGACATAGCCCTGCCGTTTAGGTATTTTTAACCAATTGATTGATAACGAACGGATTTTGCAGATTATCTATTGTTCAACCGGATAGCAAATTCGGGTTAACCATTTTGCCGGATCGGGTTCCTGTTGCGGATCGGTAAGGTAAATTTCCATTGGCGCACTGGCTAGGTTAAAACCATGTGCTTCTACCCATTTTTGTAGGGCAATGTGTCCTTCCTGCAAATTACTGTAGTCGCCATAAAAATCGAGGCAAGCACAAGTTGTGGTAGGGAAAGTAGCCACTTTCACGGTTCTGTTTCCTTCAACATCGGCATCGATCGGGATGCCACATTCCAAATCAATATTTTCCTCATCCATCAGATGGTAAAGGGCAAAAGGCATTCCGGCCATTTCAATTTCCTTTTGCGCCAGAAAACGGCTTATCTCGCTGTACATTTCACTCATTTCGCGGCTAACTTCAATAAAAGGTACTGTTTCGCGAATACCTGCATAGGTCATTTCTTTAACCTCGTCGAGCAATATTACCTGCTCATTCTCTTTCTCAATTACCTGGCAAAGTGCCTTTAATTTTACCAGTCCATTGTCGAAATCGGTTCCCATACTTTTTTTCATGAGTAAGCCGACCCAACGGGCAAAAGGATTATTCCCAACATCATAAGTCAGTGTCCAGTCAACTGTGGTTCCCCCGTCTTTTTCTGCAAGATTAAAACTACTTAAAGCCTCTCCGCGCTCCATAAAATCGAGCAAAACGGAAACTTTGCTTAACGGTTCTGCCTTAATAATCTCGATGGTTGCACTGCTTTCTTTGGTTTTATTTCTCCAGATATAGCCGCCGCCCACACCAATTCCGTGGTTAATGTATTCTACACTATCGTTTTCGCCAATTCGTTTCCACGGCGACCAATTATCCCACTGGTGCAAATCAACAATTTGTGCATACACGGTTTTTGTCGGGGCCTGAATATCAGTGCTCCGCTCAACTACAACCGTTTTGGGCAAAAAATAAGCGATGGCAACAAACAGCGCTCCCCACAACAAAACCCACATAATAATTCGGACAAATCGGCTCATATCAATTTTTTATTTTCAATATAATGTAATTCGTGTAATTCAGATAGCATTTCAAATACAAATGTTAAAACCGGACCAAAATTTACAGGAAAGTTAAAAGTGCTCCTGTAAATTGACCTAATAATTAAAGTCTATAATGTCTTCCTTTCTGTTAAACCGAAGGACAAAAGAGATATAAATCACGTTGTCAAGTATTTTGAAAAACTATATTTGCACAAATTTTTTGAATAGAACAATTAATAATATGATGAGAAAATTAAATCTGATACTGTTGATATCGATCTTCATGGTTGGTTCGGCAGTTGCAAAAGAAGGAATGTGGCTTCCTTCGCTTATTCACAAACTGAACATTAAAACCATGCAAGATATGGGCTGCGAATTGAGTGCTGAAGATATTTACAGCATCAATCAATCGAGCCTGAAAGATGCGATCGTAGCACTCGACCGCGGATCGTGTACTGCCGAAGTAATTTCGAAAGACGGGTTGTTGTTAACCAACCACCACTGTGGTTTTGGCGAAATTCAGCAACACTCGAGCGTTGAGCACGATTACCTGCAAGATGGTTTCTGGGCTATGTCGAAAGACGAAGAACTTCCTAACCCGGGAAAAACAGTTACTTTTCTTCTTTCGGTTGAAGATGTTACCGCCAAAGTTTTAGCCAACGTTACCGATGATATGAGCGAAGGTGAGCGCGCGCAAAAAATCGATGAAGCCACCCGCCAGTTGGAACGTGAAGCAAAAGGTGATACACATTACGAAGTTTACATCAGAGACTTTTTTAATGCCAATCAGTACTTCCTGTTCGTTACCGAAACGTTTAAAGATATACGTTTGGTAGGAGCACCTCCGCAAGCGTTGGGTAAATTTGGTGGCGACACTGATAACTGGATGTGGCCTCGCCACACCAACGACTTCTCGATGTTCCGCATTTATTGCGCTCCTGATGGAAGCCCTGCAGAATATTCGGAAGACAATGTTCCTTACCAGCCAAAACACCACTTGCCAATTTCGTTAAAAGGCGTAAAAGAGAACGACTTTGCCATGGTATTTGGATACCCGGGAAGCACCAACCGTTACAAAACATCGTGGGGAATTGACTACACCATGAAAGTAACAAACACTGCACGTATTGTGGCTCGCGAGAAAAAACTGGAAATTATTTCTGACTATATGGCTACCAGCCAAAAGGCAAAAATTCAGTACGCGTCGAAACATGCCAGCAGTGCCAACTACTACAAAAATGCGATCGGACAAAATGAAGCGTTGACTAAACTGGGTATCATTGCTCAGAAACAAGAGCTGGAAAAAGAATTTACCAATTGGGTAAATGCCAATGCCGAAAGAAAAGCAAAATACGGCGAAGCACTTCCTTTAATCGAAGGATCGTATCAGGATGTTGAGGCCGAAAAAGCAATGTCGTACGCTGCTGAAGCACTGTTGCGCGGACCCGAAATTTTCATGTTTGCTTACCGTGCAAATCAATTGGCAGATCTGTTGAAAAAACCTGAAGAGAACAAAGATAGAATTGCGGCATTCGCGGCAAGATTAGAAGGAACTTTAGACGGTTATTTCAAAGATTACGATGCTGCTACTGATGAAAAAATCGTTGCTGCGCTGATGAAAATTTATGCCGACAACAACTCATCGAAATATTATCCTGCATTCTATTCTGAAATTCTGAACAAATACAAAGGCGACTACGAAAAGTACACCGCAAAAATGTTTCAGAAAACAATTTTCGACAGCAAAGAAGAATTGGCTGATTTCCTCGAAAATCCAACGCTGAAAGTGCTGGAGAAAGATATGGCTTTCCAGGCAGCTGTCGACATTTTTGATATGTACCGCTCAACATCGATGGGATTACAGGCAGGTAACGAGAAATTACTGAAAGGTAGAAGATTGTTTGTTGCCGGTTTGATGGAAATGCAACCTGACAAAAAATTCTACCCGGATGCCAACTCAACCATGCGTTTAACTTACGGAACTGTAATGCCTTATGATCCGCGCGATGGTGTAACGTACAAATATTACACAACCACCGACGGTTACCTTGAAAAAGAAATTCCGGGTGATTACGAGTTCGACGTTCCAAAACGAATGAAAGAGCTGCTGTTGGACAAAGACTTTGGCGAGTATGCCGATGCTGACGGTAAATTGCACACTTGTTTTATCACCGACAACGATATTACCGGTGGTAACTCTGGAAGTCCTGTTATTAACGGTAAAGGCGAACTGATCGGTATCGCTTTCGACGGAAACTGGGAAGCCATGAGTGGCGACCTTGATTTTGAAGAAAACCTGCAGCGCTGTATTAACGTTGACATCCGTTTTGTTCTTTGGGTAGTTGATATTTACGCCGGAGCACAAAACCTGATTGATGAAATGACAATTATTCGCTAAGCGAACTAAAGATATTCATTGAAAACCTCGTCAATTTTGGCGGGGTTTTTTGTTTACCTTAATTAGAAGTAACGCTTTTCAATAAGCTTACCCAAAACATTGTTTGCTTATTTAGAATAATACTCCCTATTTTGTAATCAAAATACAAATCAACAAATGGCTCGTCCAAAAATTACGATATACACCGATGGTGCAGCCCGCGGAAACCCGGGTAACGGAGGCTACGGAATTGTGCTGCTTTCGGGACCTCACCGCAAAGAACTTTCGGAAGGTTTTAAACATACCACCAATAACCGAATGGAGTTGCTGGCGGTAATTGTGGCACTGGAATCGCTGAAGATTGAAGGCTGCGATGTTACCATTTACACCGACTCGAAATATGTTGCCGATGCGGTTGAAAAAGGATGGGTGTTTAATTGGGTGAAGAAGCGTTTTAAAGGCAAAAAAAATCCCGATCTTTGGATGCGTTTTCTCGAGATTTATAAAAAGCATGTAGTTAAGTTTGTTTGGGTAAAAGGCCATGCCAACAACCCGCTTAACGAACGATGTGATGAGCTGGCGGTTGAAGCCTCGATGAAACCAAATCTTTTAGTTGACGAAGGTTATAAACCGGAATAATTTCAAATGAAACGTCTAAGTTTGGTATTGCTTCTTTTTACTTTTATTTCTTGTCAAAAAGAAGTTGAGCCGGATAACAAAATGGAAACCATAAAATATATAGAAAGAGCAAGCGGGGAAATTAAAACCGAAAATGTTCCCGGCGAAGGAATGCTGAAATGGTTGTACACATCGGCAACCGGCAATGCTGCTCTGAACGTGTTGGTTAAACGCAAAATTGTTTCGGCAATGGGCGGTTGGTACATGGATTCCAAACTTTCGGCAAAACGCATCCCTAATTTTGTAAACGAACACCACATAAATTTAAACGAATGCGAATTCAGCGACATTAAGCATTATAAAACCTTCAACGAATTTTTCTATCGTAAGCTAAACCCGGATGCTCGCCCATTGGGAGAAGGTGTTGTTTCTCCGGCCGACGGCAAGATTCTGGCCTTTCAATCGATGAAGGATGTTCCGTCGTTTTTTATAAAAGGCTCTGAATTTAATTTGCAGACCTTCCTTAACGATGAAAGTCTGGCACAGAAATATGAAGCGGGAGCAATGGCCATTATTCGCTTAGCACCGGTTGATTATCACCGCTATCATTTCCCGGCTTCGGGCAAAGCTTCTGAATCGGTTAAAATTAAAGGACATTATTATTCGGTTTCGCCACTTGCATTGCGCGGCAGCCTGAAGATTTTCTGCGAAAACAAACGCGAACACTGTACACTTTCAACTGAAAACTTCGGCGATATTTTGATTGTTGATGTGGGCGCAACTATGGTTGGTAGTATTATTCAAACCTACGGGGCCGGAACAAAAGTTGAAAAAGGAGACGAAAAGGGCTACTTCGCTTTTGGCGGCTCAACATTGGTTTTGCTCTTCGAAAAAGGAACGATCGCGTTTGACGCCGACCTGATTGAAAACACAAAAAAAGGGATGGAAACCACCATCCGGATGGGCGAACAAATTGCCTTTTTGTGATTTATTGAGCAGGTGACTCCAAGTCACCCGCTCAATAACAGACTACCGTTTAAAATGCCACCGACAAACGTATTCCCGGATAAACATTTTTAAAGAAGTCGTTGAAATAAAGTTCAGGTTTAATCATAAATGTATTGTTGATCTTCTTGTTCACCGACACTCTAAAGGTGTTGTCTTTAAAGAAGTCGTTGTTGCGTTTTACCAGGTAACCCACTGAAAAGCCATACCATTTATCCTGCCCCGTAACATCCGAAAAATTGTGTTCCCAAGCCAGCGAAACGAAGTGATTGAGTTCAAAAAACTTGTTGTCGTTCGACTCGGAGAAATCGTACATCATACTGTAATCAATGGCGTACAGATTTTTGAACATTCCTTTTTTGCTAAACGAAACACCCAGTCTGAAATTGACATCCGAAACAAAAGTATTCTTAATCCAGCCCGATCCGATTCCTCCTGAAATGATAAGCATATCAAGATTTTTTTCAGCGTTGCTTTGGTAGTAAGCTTTCACCTGGTCATCTCGCAAATCGAGCCAGGCAATGATTCCTTTCTTGTACTTTTCGCCGTACTCCTTTTTCAGGAAATCCTCGCTTTGTTGTGCTTTCTTATCAAATTCATCGGAGAGAAAAAAGTCAAGATCATTCAAATCGTCGACAAAGATTTTCATTTCCATGGCGCGATAGGAAAAGTAAATGCAGTAGCGGCCAAAGTCTTTTTCAAAAGTGGTTCCATCGTCGAAAACCACCAGGCTTTTGGTATTCCTTTTGCTACGCGACAACTCAATCTCTTTGAAATTCCACACCCACATATCTTCGCCCTGGTCACGAAATGCAATGGTGATCATTTCATCATCGGCCGGTGGCACAACAGTCATTTCGGCCAACACTTTTTGTATCTGTTCCACCCTGCCCTGCATGCTCATTTTGTGTGGCGTTTTTTTCACGGCATTGGTACTGGCCACCTCAATCAGCATTTTGTCGAATTTATACCGAACCGTGTCGGCTTTAAAATAGCCATCCATTGCCGATGCTGAAAATGCCAGCGAAAGAAAAAGAAAAATTGTAATAATTGTTTTCATGGTTTACTTGTTTATCATTTTTTGAATATCGTACTGTTCAGGTTATTTCGGTTCTCGATAAAGTTTTTCTGGAACACTTTCATTTCCATTTCCGGTGACTTAACCGACGGTTTTTGTTGCGGCCCTAACTCTACGCGCTCGCTTTTTAGCTCAAAAGGATTTGCAGACTGAGGAAGCTCCGTGCTTTCAGATGCTGCATGGTTTTTTAGAGCAAGCAATTCCTCATTTAGCGTTTGTATTTCAGCTTTAAAAGCAGCATTTACATTTTGTAGTGCTTGCATTGAATCAATTGCATCCTCATAGTTTTTCTGCCATTTAATTGTTTCATCAGGAACATCCTTTTCCACCACCCTGTCGCGGTAAACCACCTTCTCTTTTTCAACCACCTGCACCTCGGTTCGTACTTGTGCAGGAACGGTTTGCAATGAGTCGACCAGTAGCTGCAATCGTGTAATTTCGTGCTTTACATTTTCCATTTCTGCACGTTGTTTTGCCCGGTTGTTCAGCGAAGCAACAACGCCCAACGTAAGCAATAAACCCAGAAAAACCGCGGCAATTCTCCAGAATGCGGCCACTCCTTTTCTTCCGTTCATTTCAGAATCGAGGCGGCTCCACATTTGCTCTTTTCCGGCGAACGATGTTTTTTTATCGTTCGACTCGATAGCCTTTTTTATTCTATGTTCCAGATTGTCCATAATCCTGTGCGAGTTTCTTTTGTAAAAATTTGCGTGCTTTAAAAAATTGCGACCGCGATGTGCTTTCCGAAATTCCCAACACCTCGGCAATCTCTTTATGCGCATAACCATCCACAGCATTCATTAAAAACACGGTTCGGTATCCATCCGGCAATTCATTTACCAGGTCAATCAGCGCTCCGTCGTCCATCTCCTCAATCCAACTGGTTTCGTGTCGTTCTTCGTCCAGCGTTTCCACTTTATAAAGGGTGCTCAGTTCCTTTCGCCTGTCCATCAGCGTTTGGTTAATAACAATGCGCGTTAACCACCCTACCAACGCCGGCTCGTTGATGTATTCAAACTCAGGCAACTTGGTATAGATCTTCATAAAAGCCTGAAAAAGCGCGTCCTCTGCCAGTTCATCATTAGCAGCATAACGCCGGGCAACAGCAAACAAGCGGTCGACATATTTATCGAACAGCAGCTTCTGAGCCCGCCGGTCGCCCTTTTTTACTTTATGAATTACTTTTTCGAGTTGCACTTGAATTGTTTGCTTTCAACTTTAAAATGCAAGGTAAATGAAAAACGTTGCCTGAAGGGTAAAAAAAACGTTTAATACCTCTTTTGACGAACGTACTGACTACGATGCTCCACTTCTGAGTTGGGCGGTAATCGTACAAACTACGATGCTCCACTTTTGAGTTAGGCAGCAATCGTACAAACTACGATGCTCCACTTCTGGGTTGGACAGCAATCGTACTGACTACGATGGCCAAATTCTTGGGTAGGCAACATTCGTTATGGTAACGATGCCTCACTCCTTAGATTGGCATTGATTGTTTTCGTAATACCAATAACAGTCTATTTATCTTGAGTATTTAAAATTCAAGCGCAAGTTGTTCATCCAACAAACGAAAGGTCATCCGATGGTATTTGGTTGCACCATGTTCTTTTATCGCCGCACGATGTTTTTTTGTTGGGTAACCTTTGTTCTTTTGCCAATCGTAATAGGGAAATTCCTGGTGAATCTCTGCCATATAATCGTCGCGGTAGGTTTTTGCCAGTACTGATGCTGCAGCAATGGAATAAAATCGTCCGTCGCCTTTAATCATACAGGTGTACGGAATTTTGCTTTTTGTTCGGAAGCGGTTACCATCTATCAGCAAATGTTCCGGAACCGTTTGTAGCTTTTCAACCGCCCGGTTCATGGCCAAAAACGAAGCATTCAGAATATTTACCTCATCAATTTCCTTGTTGTCGACCGCAACTACTGCCCACGCCAGCGCCTGCTCTTCAACAATCGGACGCAACTGGTAACGTTGTTTTTCAGTCAATTTTTTGGAGTCATTCAGCAGCTCATTCTCAAAGTCGGCCGGAAGAATTACCGCGGCGGCAAATACGGGCCCGGCCAAACAGCCCCGTCCGGCTTCGTCGCAACCGGCTTCAATGGTATTCTTATTATAAAAGGGAAGTAGTTTTTGTTTATTCATGAAACGGCCAAATTGACAAATTGTTAAACTGATAAATTGTTTTTAACTGCAACTGAAAACTGTTACTGTAGACTCTTTTCAACGCTCATCCACAGCAAACGCGCGGTTTCGTCCCAACTAAATTTATTTTTCTGTAGATATCCCTTTTCCACCAGTTCTGTTCGCAAATCGACGTCTTTGTGCAACTTAATCATCGCATCGGTAATCTGATCGATTTTTAACGGGTCGGCATACAATACGGCGTTGCCACCAACTTCGGGAATCGATGTAGTATTGGAACAAATTACCGGAACACCGGCACTCATGGCCTCCACCACCGGAATTCCAAAACCTTCGAAAAACGGAACAAAAGTAAGCGCCATTGCGGCCCCAAAAATGTCGTGCAGATCGGCTGTTGTTACCCGCCCCGTAAACACCACATCATCTTTATGGCGCATATTTTCGTAGGTTTCAAAAATATCTCCCGTTTTATGCATTTCGCCGCCAACAATTACCAGTTTTGTTCCATCGGCAACCACACTTTTAAAGGCATCAAAAGCCTTTAGCAAACCACAAACATTTTTCCGCGGATGCAAGGCTCCAACGAACAGAAAATATTCAGCGCCCTTGGTAAACATGGAGCGCACCTTCATTTTATCCTCTTCCGAGATGGGCTCAAAAATCTGGTTAATTCCGTCGTAAACCACGTCAATTTTGTCGTAGTCTACTTTAAACGAACGGGTAATATCTTCTTTTGAATAAAACGAAACCGTGGCGATCCGTTTAGCCAGCTGGGCAAATCTCGGAAAATAATGATTGTAATATTTAGCTTTTAGCCAAGGCAAATCATCGGGACGGTGCACAAAGTTAATGTCGTGAATTACGCCCAACTGCGGCACTTTTGTGCGTTGCGAAAGATAACCATCGGGCGAAAGAAAAAGATCGGCTTTGTATTTTTTCAGAATCCTTGGTATCCGAAATTCAAACCAAAGATACCACAAAACCGGGTGGCGTGTTGGTGGTCCAACAACTACCGGCGTAACATTTTCGGCAAAAATATAATCCTGATTGTACGGCCTGTCGAATATGAAAATAAACTCATGTTCAGGATGATTTATCGTCATCCTTTTTAGCGTTTCATAAGTAAACCAGCCTATTCCCTCAAGCTTCCCTTTTATTAATAAACGAGTATTTACGGCAATAACCATAAGTGCTGTCGATTTTTCGTAAATGTACAAAGTCTGTTCAAATATTTGTTACTTTTAAGCGTTCAAATTCTAGGTACTATTCAAGAAACACGGTGTTTTGAAACGCAAATTTGTAACCAACCTGATATTATTACTTTTCCTGAATCTGCTGATAAAACCTATCTGGATTTTTGGTATCGACAGGACGGTGCAAAACACTGTTGGCGACGAGACTTTTGGTCTGTATTTCGCGTTGTTCAACTTCTCGATGTTGCTTAATATTTTGCTCGATGTTGGGATTACCAACTACAACAACCGCAACATTGCACAGCATAACTTTTTGTTGCCAAAGCACCTTTCCAATATCATTGGATTGAAGGTAGTTTTGGCTGTTGTTTATGCCGTTTTCAGCTTAGGAATTGCGGCCATTATCGGGTACAACAATATTCAGTTTCACCTGCTGTTCTTTTTGATATTTAACCAGTTTCTGATCTCTTTCACGCTCTATTTAAGGTCCAATCTTAGCGCCCTGCATCTATTCCGCACCGATAGTTTAATATCGGTTTTAGACCGAAGTATCATGCTGGTTTTATGTGCTATTTTAATTTTCACATCGTGGACAAACATCCAATTTTCAATTGAATGGTACGTTTACGTGCAAACCATTGCTTATGTGCTGACTGCTGTAACAACTTTTGTTGTAGTGCTTGCAAAATCGGGGCGCATAAAATTGCGGTTCGACCTTTCCTTTTTCCGGGTATTTCTTCGGAAGTCGTATCCCTACGCACTGCTCATTTTGCTGATGTCGTTTTACAACCGAATTGACTCTGTAATGCTGGAGCGCTTGCTTCCGAATCCCATCGGTAAAGAACAGGCCGGTATTTATGCACACTCCTTTCGTTTGCTGGATGCCGTATCGATGTTCGGATTGCTTTTCGCCGGATTGTTGCTCCCCATATTTGCTAAAATGATCAAACAAAAAGAGCATGTCGGACAGATGGTGAAGCTTTCTTTTACACTTTTAATTGTGCCGGCAATTATTATTGCAGTCTCGAGTATCTTCTACGATAACGAGATTATGGGAGCTTTATACACGTCAAGCACTGAGCATTCTTCCGGTATTCTGGGAGTACTGATGACCGGATTTATTGGCATTGCCTGTACCTATATTTTTGGCACTTTGCTAACTGCCAATGGCAGCATGAAACAACTGAACATTATGGCTTTTTGCGGAATGGTGTTGAATATTGTGCTGAACCTTGTGCTAATTCCGCGATTTATGGCTTACGGCTCGGCATATGCCAGTTTATCAACGCAGCTGTTCACCGGATTTACCCAACTTGCCCTTGCCCTTTTCATTTTTAAGATAAAACCTCAGATTTCTTACATCCTCCAGCTAGTGCTTTTTACCGGAGCAATAGTTGTTGTTGGGGTGGTTTCGAAACAAATCGGTCAGTGGTTTTACGGCTACCTGGCAATGCTGGCCGGCTCGGCAATTTTGGCGGTCTTGTTTAAGCTTTTTAACTTAAAAGATCTCTATCAGATCATTCGGTATGAAAAGGAATAATCCATCGATTGAAGAATTAAAAAACGGAGACGACTACGAACTTCTGGCAGAACTGGAACATGATGAGATTAAATCGTTTGTGCTGTCGCAACTGGAAAAAGGTGGTTGGCTTGTAAAGGGATTTATGGTGTATCAGGCAACAATGGTTTTGTTGGGTTTATTCATCATTACACGGGCAGTGGTTTTTAGTTTTAAAGGTATGCACGAGCCACTTTGGTACAGCATCGCAGCTATCGTTTTTTGTGTAACGCTGCTTGTTATCATTCATGAATTGCTGCATGGAATTGCCATAAAACTAACCGGATCAAAAAATGTGAGGTATGGGGCGTATTTTAAGAAGTTTATCTTTTATGCCGAAGCCGACCGCCATGTTTTTAATCGCAGTCAGTTTACCTTTGTTGCACTTGCTCCGCTGGTAGTTGTCAAACTAATCACACTTGCCGGGATTATTATCTTTTTTAGTCATCCGCTCGTTTATGCATTTACACTTATAATGTGCATCCATAGTTTGTTCTGCGCCGGCGATATCGGCTTACTTTCCGTGTTCCATAACACACAATCAGAGGTATTTACATTTGATATTAAAGAAGAGCGAAAAAGCTATTACTTCAGAAGGAAGTAAAAATTAGGGCAAAAAAAAAGGCAGCTTCTACAAGCTGCCTCAAAGCCATGAAAACAATTAAACAATGTTCAGAAAACAGAAAACTAGAAACAATTAAATAGTCATTATATCTTCTTCCTTGGCTTCCACCAAGGCGTCGATCTTCTTACCAAAATCATCAGTCATTTTTTGCACTTCCGCTTCCGCGTCTTTCTCGATATCCTCCGACAAACCTTCTTTTAAAAGTTTCTTAAGACTATCGTTCGAATCTTTTCGTGCACCGCGAACGCTTACTTTTGCGTTTTCGCCTTCCTGATGGGCTTGTTTTACCAAACCTCTTCGTCTTTCTTCAGTCAGTACCGGAATATTAATTCGAATAATCTCGCCGTTGTTATCCGGGTTCAATCCCAGATTTGCATTTTGAATTGCTTTCTCAATTTCCGGGATCAAATTCTTTTCCCATGGTTGAACTGCAATTGTTCGTGCATCAGGTGTACTTACGTTAGAAACCTGACTTAGTGGCGTTTGACTACCATAATATTCCACATGAACTCCATCCAACATGGCCGGATTTGCTTTACCTGCACGGATGTGAACTAATTCCTTCTCAAGGTGTTCAACGGCAGCTGCCATTTTCTCTTTACAATGATCTAAAATAAATTCTACTTCTTCTTGCATCGGTATAACACTGTCTATCCAACTGTGGACTGTCAGCAAATATAGAAAAAATATAAATTCCCAAAAATTTTTTAATCAATTTATTCCTATTTCAAATAAAATGAGCTTAGCTATGAACCAAAGTTCCAAGATCTTCACCACCCATAACTCGCTGTAAACTACCCTTTTGGTCCATATTGAAAACATAAATCGGCAAATTGTTTTCTTTACACAATGTGGTAGCCGTAAGATCCATTATTCGGAGGTTCCGATTATAAATTTCGTCGAAACTGATTTTATCGAACTTGGTGGCTGTTTTATCCTTTTCCGGATCGGCCGTATAAATACCGTCAACGCGGGTTCCTTTTAGCATTACATCGGCTTCAATCTCGATTCCACGAAGCGCACTTGCAGTATCGGTAGTGAAGTACGGATTACCGGTTCCGGCTGAGATTATTACCACCTCGCCATTTTCCAAAGCCTCAACAGCTTTGTCTTTCGAGTAGAATTCGCCTACAGGCTCCATACGGATAGCCGTTAGAACTTTCGATTTGATTCCCTGACCAACCAGGGCCGAGTTTAAAGCCAGGCTGTTTATTACTGTTGCGAGCATCCCCATTTGGTCGCCTTTTACACGATCGAAACCTTTGGCCGCCCCGCTTAATCCGCGAAAAATATTACCGCCGCCAATTACAATTCCAACCTGTACTCCCGATTTTACAATCTCTGCAATCTCTTCGGCGTAATCACCTAATCGTTGCTGGTCAATTCCGTATTGTTGATCACCCATCAACGATTCGCCGCTGAGTTTTAGTAGAATGCGTTTGTATTTTGCCATGATTATTTGCGTTTTTTTGATGCACAAATATAGTATAACCACTTTGAAAAACCGGAATCCGGCTGCAGTTTCGTGGTTTCTGGAACTAAAAAAGCCACTTGCGTTTTGCAAATGGCTTCAAAAAACTCTGTGCTGTCTAATCAATTACCCTTCGCAGTGGTAATTAAATACTCATAAAAAAACTGCTTTTCTGAACAGCTGCGAAAATTGCGTTTTTTACATGCCGAAAACATGACAAAAATCAATACTCGTCGGCGGCCGAACCCGGCCGATTTACTGCTTTTAAGTGAATTTGGATAAAATAAACGAAACCCTAATTGAAATTGTTAGGAGAACAAAAAATGTTAGCGTTTTCAGATTTTCCCTTGCAGATCGTAACTTCTTAAAAAAGATCAAAAAGCTATTCGATTCTACCTATCGAATATTAATTACCCATAGAATCAAACGATGAAGCACGGACTAAATAATCTCTATCCCCTGATTTTTACACAGTTCCACCGACATTTCACTCAGTTTGTATTTTTGGATCTTACCACTGGCTGTCATCGGGAATCCATCAACAAAAAAGATGTATTTCGGAATTTTAAAACGGGCAATATTTCCGCGGCAGAAATCAACAATCTCTTCCTCGGTTAGCGATGCTCCCTTTTTCAGTTTAATAAAGGCACCAACAGCCTCGCCATATTTTTGGCTTGGGACACCGGCCACTTCAACCGCTTCGATTTGCGGCAAACGATACAGGTAATTTTCAATCTCGCGCGGGTAGATATTTTCGCCACCGCGCACAATCATGTCTTTTATGCGGCCTGTAATTTTATAGAATCCATCTTCGGTTTTTACTGCCAGATCGCCCGAGTGCAACCACCCTTCTTTATCGATTACTTTTGCAGTTTCTTCCGGATTGTTGTAATAACCTTTCATTACATTGTAACCACGACAACAAATTTCACCCTGTTCTCCCTGCTTACATTCTTCACCGGTTTCTGGATCTACAATTTTTACCTCAACATTCGGAAATTCGAAACCAACTGTGGTCGACCGAACTTCAACCGAATTATGCGTACGCGTTGCCGTCATTCCTGGCGAACTTTCGGTTAATCCGTACACAATAATAATGTCTTTCATATTCATTTTATCCATCACCTGGCGCATGGTTTCGATGGGGCAAAGTGCCCCCGCCATAATTCCTGTGCGCAGCGACGACAGATCAAACATATCGAACATCGGATGATTCAGCTCGGCAATAAACATGGTTGGCACCCCGTAAAGCGCCGTACATTTTTCCTTTTGTACGGATGCCAGCACCAGCAGCGGATCAAAATCTTCTGTGAATACCATTGTGGCTCCGTGCGTAACAATGGAACAGACGGCCAGCACGCATCCAAAACAATGGAACAGCGGCACACAAACCAGCAAACGATCGTCTTCGGTGTATTTCATGCACTCGCCGGTAGCAAATCCGTTATTCAGAATATTGTGGTGCGAAAGCATTACACCCTTCGGGAAACCCGTCGTTCCCGAGGTGTATTGCATATTCACCACATCGTGGCAATTGAGCCCAAGTTTTACGCTTTCCAGTTCCAGATCATCGATGTGGCTTCCCAGCAACATCAACTCATCGGTACTGTACATTCCACGATGTTTTTGCTGACCAATAAATCCTACATTTTTTAGTTGCGGGAACTTTTCAGATTTCAGTTTACCACGTGGCTGTGATTTTAGTTCGGGCACCAGCTCAAACACCATTTTCACATAATCGCTGTCGCGATAACCGTCAACAATAAAAAGCGAATTTATATCGGCATTTTTTAAAATGTATTCCAGCTCCGATAATTTGTAATTGGTATTTACCGTAACCAGAATTGCCCCGATTTTGGCTGTAGCAAACATCAGCGTTGTCCAGTCGGGAACATTTTTTGCCCATACACCTACTTTGTCACCCGGCTTTATACCGATAAAAAGCAGACCTTTTGCCAGGCGGTCTACCCGTTCGTTAAACTGCTTATATGAAAACCGCAGGTTACGATCGGGATAAACAATAAAATCTTTGTCTGGTGTTTCGAAGGCCCATTTTTCAAGTATATTTCCTAAGGTATAATCAAGTAGCTGCATGTAAATATTTTTAAATTATACGGGTGTGTAAACCACTGCAAGAATTTTTGCGGCTTGTTCGCCGGCTGCGTGAATATTGTGGGCAACAACCGAATCAAGATAGATGGTATCGCCTTTTTTTAAGAGGTACACTTCCTTTCCGTAATTGATCTCAATACTTCCTTCGAGCACGTAGATAAACTCTTCGCCTTCGTGCGACGACAGTTTATAATCCGACTCTTCAGCAGGTTCTATTTCAACCAAAAACGGCTCCATATGTCTTCCGGATTTTGCCTGTGCCAGCGAGAAAAAGTTGAGGTGCTCGCGAGTACTTTCGTCTTTGGTAGAAAAGCTCAGGCTTTCTTCAGCTTTGCCTGCATTTACCAGAGCCGGACCAATGGTTTCCTGGTCGTCGAGGAAGGTACCGATTCGAACGCCCATGGCGCGCGATATTTTAATTAGCACTCCTAACGAAGGAACATTCCCCTCGTCTTCAATCAGCTGCAACTGGGCTTCATCCAAGTTAGCCTGTATTGCCAAATCACCGCGCGAGAGTTGCCTGAACTCACGAAACTCCTTGATTTTATTACCAATCTTTTTCCGGTTTTTCATACGATTAAAATTGTTTTTTATTAAGGTATCGTATGGAACTCGCACGTATCAAATTATCCCTTAGGGTGTAATTATTTTACATGCTTGTTTCATCTTATTTATTTATTGCTTTATGGTCTAAGATGGAACTCGCCCCGAACTTCCGAGACTCGTTTCATAAGACGTTTGATTACGACGTAAAAATAACAGTTTGAATGAAATGTAAAAATGACGCTAATTACTATTTTGCTAATCGTCCGCTTTTTGAAACTAAAGTTGCACGGCAGCGTTGGTTCACAGCAATAAAAAAAGGTGCCCAAACGAGCACCTTTTTTTGTATTTCAATTTTGCTTTTGCAAATATTATCAAGGCTTTACTGCCGAATTAACTGATCCATTTAATGAATCGGAAATCCTGGCGGTGTGGCAGTTCCGGATGTTTCGCGTACAAACGGAAACTGTAAGCGAACGATCCCGGATGATCTGGTAAAATGGAGTGTTTGTAACAACATCCTGTACCTTCACATTTTTCTGGAGCAAATTCTATTGTTCGTACAATTTTTTCCTGTCCGTCGTCATCACTTTCTGTAATTACCAACTCTAAACCAACATCCTCGGGCTTCAATCCTTTAAGATCAACCGAAACTTTTACCGGATACTCGTCGCCCATAATCATGGTATGCGCAATTCCGTCGATAATTTCGATGTTTTTCACTTCAATTTCATCCCATTTTGCGGCAACTTTTTCTTTCCATGCAGCCAATTCTTTTGCCAGTTTAAAACCGTCGGCTTTCACTTTCTGAGTGCGTTCATACTGCGGATTGTAATAACGATCCTTGTAGTCGCGCATCATTCGCGATGTGGTAAAGTCTGGCGACACATTTGCAATGGTATTTTTCACATATCCTACCCATTTTTCAGGAACATCGTACTGGTTGCGATCGTAGTATGCCGATACAACTTCCTCTTCTAAAATATTGTAGATGGTTTCAGCATCCAGCTCATCCTGGAAATCCTGAACATCGTAAGCGCGCTCTGCAGGCAGTGCCCAACCGGCATCTTTCTGGTAACCTTCAACCCACCAGCCGTCGAGTACCGAGAAGTGCAACGTTCCGTTCATTACGCCTTTTTCACCACTGGTTCCCGATGCTTCCAACGGACGGGTTGGTGTGTTCATCCAAACGTCAACACCTTGTAACAGCATTTTTGCCAGGTTCATATCGTAATTCTGAACGAAAAGAATTTTACCGCGGAACTCAGGACGTTTTGATACTTCCACAATGTGTTTGATCAAGTCCTGACCAGCCTGGTCGGCCGGGTGCGCTTTACCTGCAAAGATAAACTGCACCGGACGCGCCGGATCGTTTACGATCTTTGCCAACCTGTCGAGGTTGCGGAACAACAAATGTGCACGTTTATAAGTGGCAAACCTTCGGGCAAAACCGATGGTAAGCGTATTTGGATTCAATTTTCCAAGAATCTCGGTAATCAACTTCGGATTCTCCGAACGTTTGATCCAGTTATCAGAAAAACGCTGTTTAATGTAGTTGATCAGTTTTTGACGCAACTTTTTACGCAGCTCCCAAATTTCGTGATCAGGAACATTGTAAATGTTTTTCCAAACATCAAAATCCAACTGATTGGCTGGAAACTGCTCGCCAAAATATCGTTTATGAATGTCTTTCCACTCTTGCGCTGCCCACGTTGGATAGTGAACACCGTTGGTTACATAACCAATCTCCAGCTCTTCTTCAAGATAACCCTGGTAAAGATTTTTAAGAACGGCCTTACTTACATCGCCGTGCAACATACTAACGCCGTTAATTCCCTGCGACAGGTTGCTGGCCAGATAACTCATGTTAAAGTGGTCTTCCTCGGCACGTGCTTTACCCAACATTTCAAAGTTCTCCCAGCTTAAACCAAGCTTTTCAGGATAGAAATCCATGTAATGACGGAACAGATCGTTGTGGAACGAATCGTGACCCGCCGGAACAGGTGTATGTGTAGTAAATACGGTTGATGCATTTACCACTTCTTTCGCTTCGGCATACGACAGTTTTTCTTCTGCCATCATGTTGGCAATACGCTCAATGCCAATAAACGCCGCATGGCCTTCGTTACAGTGGTAAACGTCTGATTTGTATCCCAGTTTTTTTAATGCCTGAATACCACCTAAACCGAGTAACATTTCCTGTTTCAGTCGGTTTTCGTTATCGCCGCCATATAAATGGTGCGTAACAAAACGATCGGCATCGCTGTTTTCGTGATGGTCGGTGTCGAGTAAGAACAGTTTCACCGATCCGATATTGGTTTGCCAAACACGGCCAATTACCGTTCTTCCCGGATATTGCACTTCAACTCTCACCCATTCGCCATTGGCATCAAGCGCCGGCTGAACAGGAATTTTAGAGAATTGCTGAGCATCATAAATGGCCATCTGCTCTCCGTGCAAATTCAGGTTTTGTTTAAAATAACCATAACGATACAGCAAACCTACGGCAACAAGATTTGTCTTCATATCGCTGGCCTCTTTCAGGTAGTCGCCGGCAAGAATACCTAGACCTCCCGAGAATATCTTTAAGCTGTCGTGCAATCCATACTCCATACTGAAATAAGCAATCTCCGGCCCGGCCAGATTCTTTCTTTCTTCGAGATATTGATTGAACTTCGCATTTACTTCGTGCATGCGGGCTAAGAACATTTCATCGTTTTCCAGCTCTTTAAAACGATTGTAGCTCACCTGGTCGAGCAAAACAATTGGGTTATGAGCGCACTCTTCCCAAATTTCCGCATCTATTTCCTGAAACAATTCGCGTGCTTCAGTATTCCAAACCCACCACAGGTTTTTTGAAAGATCGCGCAGTGGTGAAAGACTTTCCGGAACGTTAGATTCTACAATAATCCTTTTCCATACCGGCTCTCCCACTACCGGGTTTTTTATAAATTTTTTCTCTTCCATTTTCTTCTTGTTTTATTAATTACAAACTATGCCCGGCGGGCAAGCTGATCGCTCTAACTTGCTTAGAACGAGCTGCAAAATTAAATTATCATTTCAACAAATTGTTTGTTCTATAATTATCGTTAAGTGAATTTAATGTTGGCGATAAATAGCCTATTTCTTTTTTCGTGAAGCCGTTTTTTGCTTTTTTGCTTTTTGCAAGCGGAGCAAATCGGCTTCCATTCTTTTAATTTTTTCTTCTTTTTCTTCCAGCATTCGATGAAGCGAAGCAATTTCATTTTCCACTTCACTTTCGGGAACGTGTGTATTTAAACGGATTTTAAAATCGCTCAGCACATTCATATAATTGATAAAAGCCTCGTAAGGCGAATCGAAATGGCTGTACGATTTATGCGGATCACCACCGGCAAAAAACTTAGTCGACATATAAAAAAAGTGATCACTTGCCTGCAGGTAATTCCAATCCTTTTGAAGATCGGCGTCGGTACACCGGGCCATTTGATCTTTCATAGCATACAATTTTTCAAAGGCCTCTTTTTGCATCTCGTTTCCAAGCCAGGCGCTAAGGTCGCGCTCTTCGTCGCTCCAGGAAATTGGATGTGGAACACTAACAACCGAAATCGGCTGAAGTTCATCAACTGCTTCTGAGGGAGTTGCAAATTTTAGCTTATCGCTTTTTACGATCTGTTCGGCCAAGGCTTTTAAAAAATCGAATATTCCAGCTTCTTTTGGCTGACGGGCTCCGAACGAATCGTAACCCATAAACAGGTTTATTACCTCTTCTTTTTCGCCAACATGTTCCAGCCAACTCACATATTTTTCTGCTGTTAAGGGGTATTTATCCCAGTTTTCATCCGAGAAACGAAATCCAATATCGTCGCTCAGTTTATAGTTGCGCATTAATACTTTTAAGCGCGGATTAATGGCATTTACATACAGAAAATCCGGACTTTTCCATCCCAGCACGTGTTTAGCTCCTTCGGTTAACATGGCCGAATAACCCAGCTTTGCCACTTTTTCCCCGATTTCGTCGGAGTAGATCATTTCGGTATTTCTGAAAACACGTGGCTTCTGTCCGAATAATCGGAATATCTGATCATCGTGCTTTTTCACCTGGTCGGTAAAAGCATGTATATCTTTTAACGAGCTTAATGAATGCGAGTAAGTTTCGGCTAAAAACTCAACACAACCTGTTTTTGCCAGTTTCTGAAACGACTCAATAACTTCGGGCGCATAAAGCTCAAACTGCTCTTGGGCCACGCCGGTTATCGAAAAGGCCACTTTAAACTTACTGCCCAGTTTTTTCGCCAGCTCAAGCAACAATTTATTGGCCGGCAAATAACTTTTGTCGGCGATATTTCGGATAATGCTTTCGTTCGAATAATCGTCGTAATAATAGTGGTCGTTACCGATGTCGAAAAAACGGTAGCGACGATGCCTGAACGGTTGATGTATTTGAAAAAACAAACAAATTGATTTCATAGTAACTGGGTTAATGTTCTTGCAAGGTACTCTCGTAAACTTTTCTCACTTCGTTGGCCGAGTGTGTCCACTTCAATTCTTCCACTTCGGTTTTTCCGGCACTTTTAAAATGCTGTGCCAAAGAGGAATAATTCAAAACACCATAAATCGCATCGGCCATTGCATAAGTATCCCAAAAATCGATTTTTATGGCATGTTTTACTATTTCCGACACCCCCGACTGGTTGGATATAATTACCGGAACATTTAACTGCATGGCTTCAAGCGGAACAATTCCGAAAGGTTCCGACACCGACGGCATAACAAACACATCGGTCATGCTAAAAAGATCGTTCACATCGTTTCCTTTCAGAAAACCGGTAAAATGAAACTTATCGGCGATGCCAAGCGCTGCTGTTCGCGCAATCATTTCGTTCATCATATCGCCGCTTCCGGCCATAACAAAACGTGCATTTTGCATTTTTTTCAGTACCAGGTTGGCAGCTTCAACAAAATAGCCGGGGCCTTTTTGCATGGTTATCCGTCCTAAAAAAGTAACCACTTTATCGTTAACGCCTTTTGGCGGCAAAGTTCCTTTTTCTTTATTTACCGACTCCACCGCATTATAAACGGTAACCACTTTCTCGGGCGGAATTCCGTACTTATCGATTACCATTCTTCGGGTAAGATTGCTCACTGCAATAATTTTATCGGCAGCCTCCATTCCTTCGCGCTCAATGGCATAAACTCTGGGATTTACATCGCCTCCGCTCCTATCAAAATCAGTAGCGTGCACATGAATAACCAAAGGTTTTCCGGTGGCCCTACTGGCAGCAATTCCTGCCGGATAAGTGAGCCAATCGTGCGCATGAATGATGTCGCAGGGATTATCTTCCGCAATTAAACGGGCCACAAGCGCGTAATCGCGAATTTCTTTTAACAGATCGGGGCCGTAGCCTCCGCTGAATTCTATTTTTGAGTTTTCGTCGGTTTCAACAAATTTTGTCTGGCCCGAGTAACGTTTGCTTTTTAGTGTCCAGAATTCATCTTCGGTAACATACGGAAGAATGGGCGAATCTACTTCGAGGTATTCCATTGTTTTTCCGCCCTCATCAAAAGTAAAGGTCGTTCGGTTTACGGGAATTGTATTGGCTCCAACCAGCTTCATTCGCGACGGATTTTCGTCGCCAAAAGCCTTAGGAACCACAAAAGTTACGTCGACATCTTCAATCTCCGCCATTCCTTTTGTAAGCCCGTAACAGGCTGTCCCCAATCCACCGGAGATATGGGGAGGAAATTCCCATCCAAACATTAATACCTTCATCTAATCTTCTAATTTTCCGGTTGCAACCAAAATCAATCGACTTTGGCTTATTCATTATAATTCTGCACCAAATCGAGTGCATACGAAACGCCTGCCACATTCCAGGCTTGCGAAATGGCTCCTTTGCCAACATGCGGCGGATCGCCATCGTACATTTCAGGAATGTTCCCGATACAGTGTTCTGTCATTTCGGCTTCAAAACTTTCCATAATCTGTTTCACAAACGGCAAGCCTCCGCGCTTATGAATTTTCAAATAGGCTTCAACAAAAAACTGTAGCAACCAGGGCCAAACTGCTCCCTGATGAACCGCCAATTCACGTTCTTTCGGACCACCGTCAATATCGCCAATGTAACGCAAATGGTCGGGCGACAATGTTCGCAGCCCCCTGTTTGTAAGCAGTTTTCGCTTCACCACACTTAACACTTGTTTTTGTTGTTCTTTGGTAAGCGGCGTATAATCCATGGCCACAGCAATTACCATATTTGGCCTCACTGCCCATTCTTGCTGCTCATCTTTTACCACATCGGCAAGGTAACCGTGCCCTTCGCTCCAGAATGTTTTCAGGAACGACTGCGCCACTTTATTCACCATGTGTTTCCACTGCGTAATAAATTCACGATCGCCGGCCATATCAGCCAAATCGAGCGCAAAACAAATGGCGTTAAACCACAGTGCATTCACTTCAACCGGCATTCCCGCACGCGGCAAAACTGCTTTCTCGTCTATGCTCGAATTCATCCAGGTTAATGCGGCATCTTCCTTTTCGGCATAAATTAATCCGTTGGGCAGCACTTTTATATAGTCCAGTTTCTGATCGGTATAAGCGTTGAGAATCCTTTTGATCACTTCGCCATACATTTTCCACAGAAACTTTGGATTGTTCTTTTTCTTTAAATATTGCTGAATGACCCAGATAAACCACAACGATGTGTCGGCAGAATGGTACTGCAGCTCTTTATCCTTGATCTGATCGGGGAAAAAACCATCGTTAAAATATTTCAGGTACGAATCGAGTATTTTCTCACACAGTTTCGGGTCGTTAAACGACAGGCACAATCCGGGAAGAGACACAAAAGTTTGGCGCGTAATGCTGTTGTACCAGGGAAATCCGGCAATAATATCGGCCGTGTATCCTTCGTGCATTATAAACTGATGCGCGGCCCGCTCCAAAACACTGTTGAAGGTTTCTTTGCCGCCACGTTTTTTCTGCTCTTTGGTAAATCGTTGTTTTAACGACACTGGATTCGCTTCGGTTAAACCCGCGGCAAAAACGATAGACTCGCCTTTTTTCATGGGGAACTCAAAATAGCCCGGCACAAAAAGATCTTCCAAATAATCGTAGCCGCGGTTCAGTTCTTTCAGGTATTCGATATCGTAATACCAGTCGGGCGCGGCCACATAATCAACCGCTTTGCTGCATTGCATAAACAAATCGGGGTAACCGTCGTACAAACATGCTTTAACCCCGTTTTTGGTTTTGCCAACCTTACGGTTTACAAACATATTTGCCTTACTCAGCTGATGAATATTTCGGAAAGCCAGAAACGGTTTTAGTCGCAGCGTTGTTGGCGACTTCGCTTCCTCAAGCGTATATTTTATCAGAATTTGTTCCTCTTTTTCAACCAGTAGTCGTTCTTTGGTTAGCACTACTCCTCCAACCCGGTATGTGATTTTTGGTATGGCATCAAACTCCACATTACGGATGTATTTGTGCCCTTTAGGTTCGTAGGTTCCGCCTTTGTAGCGGTGGATTCCGAGGTTGAATTCAGCCTCGTTTTGTATTACTGTTTCATCGAGCGATGAAAGCAACACATGCTTTTCACCTCCAAAATTCTCAATAGGACACACCAGCAAACCGTGGTATTTGCGCGTATTGCACCCATTTAGCGTGGTACTTAAATAAGAACCGGCTCTGTTTGATCGTAATATTTCTTTGAACAGCGAATATTCAAGATTTACCAGCTGTTCCTTATCAAATTGAAGGTAATGCATATCAGTAACACTTTGGTAAATTGAGTATTGGTTCAGCAGTCACAACGAAGTTGTCCCTACTAAGTTAAGAGATTTAACTTACAATTGTTTGGTCACCCCCTCCAAATTGCTCAATCTGTACATTAAAATATTCTTTTTCTAACTTTAAATTAAGATACGGGAATCTTTTTTCCAGCAACTCTAATTTATTAAGAAAACTAAGGAGAAATTTGGAATATTCAAGGGATTTTTTGTTGATTGGGCGATGCTTTACAGCATTGCTTATTTTTTGAACTTCTCTAGCAATTTCAATACTTTCAGGATTGATTAGTACCGCTTCAAAACGCGACCAAATATGCTTTATGGCCACCTCCGAAATGTGCAACATATCTTCGGCATAAAAACGATAATCGCGCAGTTCATCCATCACTATTTCGTACGACGGAAAATACGCACATTTTTCAGCACCAAGCTCCTGAATCAATTGATCAACAGCCAGTATCAACGCCGACTTACTTCGCTGATTTTCAATGGCGCCATCTTTCCAATGACGAATTGGGCTGACCGTAAAAACCACTTTCAGATCAGGATTTATTTGCCAGATCTTTGTTAGCAAATCGCGATAAACCTCAACGATCTGCTGCACCGACAAACGTTCGCGCACAAACTCACGGGCCGGAATTTTATGGCAATTCGAAACCAGCTCGCCGCTTTTTTTGTAACGATAAATCCAGGCTGTTCCAAAGGTGAGAAACAGAAAATCGGCTTGCTTCAAAAATGATGCAGAACTTTTAATACGCGAATTAATGTCGTCCAGCGCCATCTTTTGCTCGGTATTCGAAAATCGGCCATGATGACTAAAGCTATGCCAAAGGCCATTGTGTTCTATAAGATCATCGGCTGAAAACTCCTTTTCTTCGAGTAAAAGCTGCAGCCCGTTGGCAACGGAAAGCGGGTTATACAAAATTCCAAATGGATTGATGTCGACCGGGTATTTCAGAGCCTCCATTTTTGCCCCGACATTTTCGGTAAAACACGATCCCATAAACAGGTTTTTCATTTTATAACCTGTTTGCCACGGAAATTGCGGCACATCTACGATGGTTTGAAATTTTGCTTCGGCCATTTATTTCGCTTTCGGGATATCAACTTTTTTCAGCACCAGCGCCGTTCTCGCCGGCAGGTAAAGTTTCAGGTAATGCTGGCTGTCCATTCCTTTGCTTGGCATGGTGTAGTAACTGATCTCCTCATCAACCCGATCGTGACCACCAAAGCGACCGGAGTCCGAATTCAGTACAATTTGATATTTTCCGGCACCCAACGGAATTCCATAATCAGTAAACGACTGCGTTGGATTAAAATTGAAAACAAATAAAAAGAGTCCGCGGTGGTAGGCCAGCACTTTATCCGGTTTATTTTCCAACACCTTGTCAACCGGAGGAATGGAAAGTATTTTATTTTGGTTGATCAGCTGAATCATCTCCTTATCAAAATCATACAGCCAATGAAATTTCAGGTCCTGATCTTCGGAGATGCTCCAAATTCGGCGCGCATGACTGTACGACCAGTTGTTACCTTCGCGCGGAAAATCGATCCACTCCGGGTGCCCGAATTCATTTCCCATAAAATTCAGGTAAGCACCGCCGGCAGTACTTGCTGTTGCCAAACGGATCATTTTATGCAGTGCTATTCCACGATCAACGATCAGGTTCGGCTGATCTTTTCGCATGGAAAAATACATCTCTTTATCTATCAATCGGAAAATAATGGTTTTATCGCCTACCAAAGCCTGGTCGTGCGACTCGGCATAACTTACCACCTGCTCGTCCATTCGTTTCGAGGTGAGCTGGTAAAAAATGTCGCCAACCTCCCATTCGTCGTCCGACTTTTCTTTTATCATTTTTATCCAGAAGTCAGGAACGCCCATTGCCATTCGGAAATCAAACCCTAAACCGCCATCGTCTATTGATGTCGCCAGTCCGGGCATTCCACTCATATCTTCAGCAATCGACAGCGCGCGTGGATTAATTTCTTTAATCAACTTATTTGCCAGTTTAAAATAGGTAGTTGCCTCCTGATCGACATTGGCATTAAAATAGTCGTCGTAAGTGGTGAATGCGATTTCCAATCCATGGTTAAAATATAACATGCTGGTTACACCGTCGAAACGGAATCCATCGAATTTATACTCTGTGAGCCAGTAGCTAATATTTGATAAAAGGAAGTGTAAAACCTCGTTTTTATCGTAGTTAAAACAATAGCTGTCCCATGCCGGGTGCTCGCCTTTTCCACCCTCGTGAAAAAATTGATAGCGTGTGCCGTCGTAGTTTCCAAGTCCTTCAACTTCGTTTTTTACGGCGTGCGAATGTACCAAATCCATAATCACGGCAATTCCCATTCCGTGCGCCTCATCAATCAGTTGCTTCAGTTCTTCGGGCGTTCCAAAACGCGACGATGCGGCAAAAAAGCTGCTTACGTGATAACCAAAACTCCCGTAATACGGATGCTCCGGAATCGCCATTAACTGAATAACATTGTAGCCGTTGGCTTTTATGCGCGGCAACATTTGCTCGCGAAATTCATTGTAGGTGTGAACGCGCTCCTCTTCTCCGGCCATTCCAACATGACCTTCGTAAATCAGTGGTTGTTCATCGGCACGCTGAAACTCCGGATTCTTCCACTCGTAATTATTTTCGGGTGCCCAAACCTGCGCGTTAAACATGTGCGTATTTTCGTCCTGAACAACACGCGTAGCCCAGGCAGGAATACGTTTTCCATGATTTACTGCCCAATGAACATTTAAAGCATACAAATCGCCATGTGCCATTTGATCGGCCGCAAGATGCAATTCCCAAACACCATGATCGAGACTTGCAAAAGAGTACTCAACACTTTCCTGCCAGTCGTTAAATGTACCAACCAAATAAATGTGGGTTGCATTGGGAGCCCACTCGCGAATTACCCACCCCGAATTGGTTCGGTGCAAACCAAAATACAAATGTCCGGTAGCAAAATCGGCCAGCGACTTACCGCCGGTAATTTCTTTTTCTTTACGATCGGCTAGAATCATCCGGTCGGAAATTACTCCGGCATAAGGCTCCAGCCACTTATCGTTCTGAACTAATTTTGGCAGATATTTTTTCATAGGTTGGGCTCCTTTCTTTTAAGTCGTTCAAATCCGAACAACAAGCTCGAATTCGTTTTTTAAAGATAGAGAATCGTGCGTGAAAATGCAGATTATTAAAAGAAAATGCGCTTCAACACCAGTTCTTTTTCCTTATGAGCCATTAAGTGTCTGACGTGCAGACTTCTTATGCATGACATTGAAGATTCAGATTTATTTAACTGCGAAAAATTGCCGGTACTCAGGAAATCGAATTGATAAGTTGAAAAAGGAATACCGTTTTTGAGTTATTCCGGGAAAGACAATAAAAAAAACCATGACGGGGGGCGCCATGGTTTATAAGTATTAAATTAAATGCTGTTTAATTATAACTTAAAATGCAAAGGTAAGTAACAATTATTGTACCATAGTGCATTGGCACCCCAAAAACTTTTATGTTTTAAAATTGTTGTGGGGATGTCAAATGTCAGGCTTTTTCAACTGGTATTTTGTATTAAACAGGCAAAAAAGCAATACAAAGCTTACTTTTGCGCCGTTAAAAATTGACAAATGAAGAAAACCGGATTTACTACTACAGCATTAAATGTACCCTACGCCAAACAAGATCCACACAAGGCACTGCAAATGCCTTTATACGAATCGGTGGCTTACGAATTTGATACGGCCGAACAGATCGAGGCCAATTTCAGAGGCGAGTACATTGCCCATGTTTACTCGCGAACGGCAAGCCCAACCGTGGAATATTTCGAGCTAAAATTAAAAGCGCTAACACAGAGTAGCGGCGTAATTGCTGTAAGCTCGGGCATGGCAGCCATTACAAATACCATTATGGCGCTTACCAAAACGGGCGACAATATTATTTCCGGAAATCGTTTGTTCGGGCACAGTTATGCCTTGCTACAAAACACACTTTCTGAATTTGGGATGGAAACACGTTTTAGCGATTTAAGCTCGGAAGAAGAAATTGAAAAATTGATCGACGAAAATACACGTGCCATCTATTTTGAAACGGTAACCAATCCTCAACTGGATATTGCTGATATTGAAATGTTGTCGCGAGTGGCAAAAAAACATAACCTGGTTTTAGTTGCCGATAGCACGATTACACCACCCAATGTTTTTAGCGGCGGGAAATTTGGTGTGAATATCGAGGTGATGTCAACCACAAAATATATTTCGGGAGGAGCTACTTCGTTTGGTGGTGCCATTGTCGATCATGGAAATTTCGACTGGAACAAGAATCCGAACACGGCTTCATACACTGAAAAATTTAAGGACAATGCCTTTCTTATTAAGGTTAGAAAAAACGTTTACCGAAATACGGGCGGAAGCATGGCTCCGCAAACGGCGCGCTTTCAAATTCAGGGGCTCGACATTCTGGAACTTCGGGTAGAAAAATGCTACCAGAACTGCCTGGCTTTAGGCGAATTTATGAAAGCACATCCGCGAATTAAAACAGTGAGTTACCCTGGATTAGAAATGGATAATCGTTACGAGTTAGCGCAAAAATATTTTAACGGAGTTCCGGGAACGATTATGAGTTTCGAGCTGGAATCGAAAGCAGCCTGTTACACCTTTATGAACAAGCTGCAAATCATTCGCCGGGCCACTAATTTGAACGACAACAAATCGCTGATTATTCACCCGCACTCGACTATTTATGCCGAGTTCACCGAAGAAGAACGTATTGCAGCCTGCATAAACGACCGCATGATGCGCCTTTCGGTGGGTATTGAAAATGTGGCTGATATTATTGCTGATATTGAGGTGGCGCTGAAATGATTGGCTGACTTTAAGAATCGATTCGTCATTCAGAGCTTGTCTCAAAACAAAAAAAAATGAGGACTTCACATCAAGTGAAATCCTCATTTTCTATTTAGTGATATTCTTTTTAGTATGCTAACATTACCGTACCATTCTTAACCGTACCCAATCCATCATTCAGTATCAGTACATAAATGTAGTTACCTGCCGGCAATCCACCTGATCGGCCAATAGTAAGTCTGTTTTCTGAAGTTCCCCACCACCATGCATCCTGGTACGTTCCCCAAACTTCAAGGATTCCATAGTGCTCCTTCTCCCAAAGTTTAACACCATTACGGTTGAATATCATGAGTTTGTTATTCGGATATTTCTGGATACACAAGATCTGGAAGAAGTCGTGAACACCATCGTCGTTTGGCGAGAATCCTTCAGGTATAAACAGCTCGCAGTTCAGCTCGGTATCCAGGTATTCCGGATATCCATCCAGGTCGAGGTCATCGTCGCTGTAATCGCCGTTACCATTCAGGTCTTCTATTACTGTTGGGTACTCGTCATCTTCATCGTTGGTATCGCGCCAGTCGCGGGTTCCGTCATCATCGAAATCTTGCAACGGTGCGTTACTTCCGATCTCATTTCCGTAATCGGCCCATCCCGAATAAGTATCGTAAGCGTCATCCAATCCGTCGTGGTCTTCGTCGCTGTACCATCTCAATACATCGGCAATACCGTTGTGGTCGGCATCGTGTCCTTCAATCATATCGAATACACCGTCGTTATCCGAATCAATATCCAGGTAATCCGGCATCGAGTCGCCATCGGTATCGGTCAGCTCTTCGTCGAAGGTAATTACACCACCAATTGAAACGTCGTAAACATCATCCCAACCATCTCCGTTGGCATCAATTCCTGTTGGCGGTATATAATTGTGTTCACCCTGACCTTCAATATTATCCGGAATTCCATCGTTATCCGAATCGATATCCATGTAGTCAGGAATTCCGTCATGATCGGAATCTACCAGTCCCATTCCATCCTCAGGCCAGTAACCACCATTTTCGATATTATCGCGGATTCCGTCGTTGTCATCATCAATATCAATGGCATCGGCTACACCGTCGCAATCGTTATCCGGAACGCGTTTAATGTAAACCCAGGCAGTGTCGCACAACGATGGAATTCCATTGTCGCAAATTACATACTGGAAGCTATCGGTTCCGAAGAATCCGTCAAACGGAATGTACTCGAATCGTCCGTCGTCGAACAAGGTCAATGCTCCGCTGTCAGGAGGTGTTACCGGAACAGGATTCACTGTTATCGCATCACCATCCGGATCTGAGTCTGCCCCATTACCATTATCATACAGAACATTGCCGAACAACTCGCCACAAGGCACCTCAAAATAATCATCGACAGCTACAGGAGGTTCGTTCGCCGGAATTACAGTGATAAATACAATGGCTTCTCCAGGCTCTGGTTCACATGGAATACCATCATCGAAAATTTGATAAATGAACATGTCAGGTCCAACATATCCTAGATCGGGAGTATAAGTAACAATTCCTGTTTCATTATCTACAACAACAGATCCATGCTGCGGACTAATCCTAACACCAAGCGTAGAGATATCAATATTTGTCTTCAGGTCGAAATCATTATTTGTTACCGGTATATCAACAGCAATATCCATTGGTGTAACAGCCGAGTCGTTTACAACATTTGGTGGCGTATTACCAATAATCACAAACTCTGTAGTACAACTGCTTGAATTGCCATTTACATCGTAAGCTGTTGCTGTGATTATTGTTTGTCCAATGTCATCACAATCCAACAAGTACTGATCCAGTAACACCGTATCAATCCCACATTCATCCCAGGCTGATTCTGTGATATAATTCCATGTTAATAAGAAGGTACCATCTTCTTCGCTTAATTGTATAGTATCTCCCGTGATACAGGTAATTTGAGGAGGAATCTCATCAATAACAGTAACATTTGCTTCACAGGTATCAGTATATCCATAAATATCTGTAACAATTAGTTGAACGAGGTTATCACCAACATCAGTACAGTCAAAACGATCTCTGGAAATATCGATAGATGCGATTTCACAGTTATCGGTTGATGTATTGTTTATTTGTTCGGCCGTAATTGTTACCTCTCCATTTTCATCCAGGTAAACCGTGATATCCTGACAAACAGCTTCAGGAGGAAGAGTATCAACAACTGTAATGTTGGCGGTACATTCTGCCGAAAGCCCTCCTTCATCGTATACTATAATTCGCGCCTGCGTTCCTGATTCTATATCCTCGCAAGTAATTTCTTTAATTTCAATCTCAACCCTCAAATCTTCAAGAGCAGTACAATTATCATACATACTATCGATCATAGCAATTGAGTCCTGAATAGTGAGGTGATACTGTCCGTTTTCGTCCAGGTAAACGGTAATATCTGCACAGAATACTTCAGGCGCCTTATCATCGATAATGAGATAATAAGAGGTATCGCGACCAATATTTCCGCACATGTCGGCAATACTGTAGTAGTAGATCAACTGAGAGCGGCCCGGTTGCAGAGAAATAATGGTATCGCGAATTGTAAATGACGACGGATCGATTGCACAATTGTCGTCAACTACAGGAACACCCAATGCCAGAAAATCAGCATAAGTTTCGATATCAGAATCTATCGATGACAAACATTCAACAGTATCACCTACAGGTGCAATAATTATCGGCGGAATAGTATCGTAGAAGTCGATGGTTTGTCTGCATGAATCCAGTCTTCCATAAATATCTTCAATCACATAGGTACGCTCAATAGTCAAACAGTGCTCACTTGAAACCATTTCTTCGAAACTTGTGAAATCAGCCAATATCTCACCCGGATGATAATGACCACCCATGGCTATAAACTCATCAATATTTGTAGCAGCAGGATATTGTGTTACATCCGGACATTCAATCGCAGTATCCGGTGGACAACTGAACTCCGGTTCAAATGCCAACAAGGTTACCGAAAGGCTATCGTAACAGCCAATATTGTCGCTTACTTCCACCCGGTAATCGCCGGCATATAAGTTGGCAATATCTTTAATCGAATCGGTATATCCATCAGGTCCGGTCCAGTTAATGGTGTAAGCTCCGCTTCCTCCGCTAATATCCAGGGCGATACTTCCCACAGGATTTGGATTATAGCCCTGATCAACCAAAATTGTATCCAGTTGGATAGCCGGAATAACTATAATACTCATACTGTATGGACCTGCGCAGTATCCAGAATCAGGATAGAAGATATAGTCAAATGTACCTGCAAGATCGGTACTAATTGTATCAGGCAACCAGTAACCGGTAATTGGTGTACTATTTAATGATGTAGTTGGCAATAATGGTGCTACTGAGAACTGGCACAATGGATCGATATCATCAAATTTTGGATCATTGGTAAGTTCAATAGTAATCTTCTGAGTTACTTCTACCGAGTTACATGGATCGCTAAAAGTATAAATTCGATAAACCACACCAGTTTCTTCCATTCCACCCAAGGAGTCACGAGAGGCGATTACGAGCGGACCACAATCTTCAGTAACATAAGAACTAACATCTGTGTAAGGTTCCGGCATATCACACTCAGCCGAAATTTCTGTTGGGAAATTAGCATTAACAACAGGCGGAATATTATCGTAGATGTAAATATTTTCTGTAATGGTAGTCTCGTTTTCACAATCATCTTCAGCGGTATAAACACGTTGAATTAAAGTTGGGCAGGTTCCTACCGGAGCAAGTTGTCCGCTGGAATATACCTTCGCTCTATTCATATCAGTACAGTTATCTGAAATTGAAGCCCCCTCTCCTCCAAATCTTCCGTATCTAACTACATCAAGTCCATTGCTATAAAAATTACGTGGGTCACGTAACCACTCACTAGCATCATCGCAATCGTAAAATACTTTATCCGGCAAATAAAATTCGGGTGGCGTTTTATCATCAACTGTAATTTTTTGATTACACCAATCAATTTCTCCATTCTCATTTCGAATATAGTATGTTACTGTAATCTCTTCAGGGCAAGTCTGTCCATTACTCGAAGTACTTACCCAGAATGAATCGATTTCAAATGGGTCGCTATGGGCATAACCGCCTGCATTTCTAAACTCATCCAAATCTTGATATACAGGTACATCTTCTCTACATTCATAACTTATATTTGGCAAACCACCGCAGCCGATACTGAAAGCAGCAGAACGATAGATTTGTATTTCCTGTGTACATTGGAATGTATTTCCACAATAATCTGCCACTTCGTAAACACGAGTTATCACTTCCGGCTCTGTTCCGCCATCGGTAACATCAGAACCTACCTGGCGGAAACTAACAACACCACAATTATCATCGAAAATACCACCATCAGCCAGAAATTCGTCTGCAGAAGCATATGCCGGTGGTACTCCATCATTAGTAATTACTATCGGAGAACGACAAGACATTGTCGGATCCTCCTGATCATCAACAATAATTACATGCGTTGCACTTAGCGTGTCGCCACAAAGATCGACAATACTGTATGTACGAATTTCTTCGTAACAATAAACTCCGATCGTAATTTTTTCAATATCTACATCGAATGTTGTAGTATCAAGTCCGCAGGTAAGTGAATAAACATCCGCAGTCGTATCCAGTGCCAAATATTCTGAAAGCGAATTCGCAACAGGATAATTTTCCAGATCTTCATAACAAATCTCATCAGCCAGCGGTGCCATGTATTTGTCAATCGGAACAGGTTCAATAATAGTAGCAGTAAATGTTGCCTGACAATCGTATTCATCGGTTACGATTAAAGTGTACTCACCTGCCGGCTGGTTGAACAGATCTTCGTCGAAGCCCACAGTATCACCAGCTACATTTATCCATGCGAAGTCATAGTCAGGAGTTCCACCACTAACCGAAACTTCGATGCTTCCGGTTGATTCGCCGGCAACGAGAACCGGAGTTATTAATTCTTCGGTTATGGTAATCGGAGTTGGTTCGGTAATTACCACCGTCAATGTATCGAAACAGCCAAGTGTATCCGAAAGTGCATCGGTAACGGTTACGAAATACGTTCCGGCAGGCAAGCCACTAATATCTTCTATGGTTTCTCCGTTACTCCACTGGTAACTATACGGTTCAACACCTCCAGTAACTTCAATATCAATCGTTCCGGTGCTATCGCCGTAACAAAGTACATTAACCGGATCAGCGACGATTTTCGGATTACTGATTACCAGATGCAGCCAAGTAGTATCGGGGCAGGCAGTGGCAGTGCCAAGGATATTTGAGTAGTCTCCCGATTCGGTTAAAATTGATCCGTCACCTTCAATCCACTCGTATTCTACACAAGCATAAACCGTATCGAAAGTAGCACCACCTTGAATAATTGTAGTGTAAAGTATTACAACTGAATCGCAGCCCTCTTCATTCGTAATGGTTGCCTGATAAATACTATCTGCTTGCGTTTGAATTGGCAATCCATTCCAATCGGGCACAGTTTCATCCATACAGTATGTTTCGTATACCGGAGTTGTATCAGGGGCCAGGATAGTTACGTCGTAAATAAGAGTAGAGTCGCAGTCAAACTGATTTGCTGCATATAGCGTATCAAAATATATCTGCGATTGATCGAAAGTAATTGTCTGACTATTTATTGTTGTATCACCAGGTCCGGCACAGAATGTATAATACAGCACTGTGTCGGTTACCGGATTAATGGTTACTTCATAATAGAACAAGGTATCGCAACCCGAAGGATCAGGTAGAATATGTTCGTAAATACTGTCGGTTGTTGAAGATATTGTTTGTCCATACCAATCTTCTATTGGCTCTCCGTAACATACTTCAAGCGGGAAAGTATCTTTTATCGCCGGCGAAATAAATACATTAAGTGTTATGGTTGAATCACAACCATACATGTTTGTCATCGTGTCAAGGTAGGTACTGTCTATAAAAGTTGAAACGACATGTGTATTCCATGCAAATTCCGGACTTCCCTCACAAAGTGTTGTATCTATAATAGTATCCGAAATTGGATGCGAGATAAGTGTTAACTCCAAACGCAGCGAGTCGCAACCAGCCTCGTAATAAAGTGTATCAGTGTAAATACTATCCCGGTCTGTTAGAATATTAAGCGAATGCCATGCAAATGCCGGTTCGTTTTCGCAAACTTCAATAGTATCTGTTATTACAAACGGACGCAGTATCTCAACATCGAGATAAACGATCGAGTCGCAGCCAAACTGGTTTTGAAGAACATCGGTATAAATGTTATCTGTATAAGAGTCTACCTGATGGATGGTATTTACTCCCCAGGCAAAGGTAGGCTCTCCTTCACAAATGGTGGTGTCAATGTATACGGAATCAGGTTCATGAACATCAACAAATAATACCAATAAAGTATCACAACTTACACCTACAACTCCCGGTAAAGTATCCAGGTATTGACCGGCAGACACAATTGGATTACCGTTCCAATCATAAGGTAATTCATTCGTACACAAACTTAAGTACATCGTATCCTCTTCCATCGGCTCGATATACAGATCCAACATTCGGATCGTATCACAACCTACTCCAATCTCGCCAGGAATCGTATCTAAATATTGTCCGGCACTGAATATATCTGTACCATTCCAATCGAATGGTAATTCGTTGGCACAAATGCTCGCATAAATTGTGTCGCTTTCCATTGGCTCGATATACAGATCCAGCATACGAATTGTATCACAACCTACTCCAATTTCGCCAGGAATCGTATCTAAAT